>OFTY01000014.1_pt1 | contig 284050 bp, 252 predicted proteins | sample 1775061 | NCBI WGS metagenome assembly OFTY01 (sample SAMN08195773, study PRJEB24354) | sludge metagenome | isolation source: sludge from phenol fed wastewater aerobic bioreactor B | place: India: Nagpur | collected 2016-09-16 | reverse complement strand
GTAGCAGTAAGTTTTACTGTATATGTACCTGCTGCAGTATAGCTGTGTGTAGCATCCTGGCTGGTAGCAGTGCTGCCATCACCAAAATCCCAGCTATAGGTAAGTGTACCGCTGCTGATGGATGATGTATTGGTAAAGCTGTAACTATTACCGGTAAGGCACTGGCTGCCGGCTGTACCGGTGGTGAAGCTTGCAACAGGAGAAGCATATACTATTACGGTTTGGGTGCTGGTTTCAGTAGCCTCCCCTTCATCTTCTGTAGCTGTCAGGGTAACTGTATAGGTACCTGGCGCACTATAGGTATGTGAAGGACTGGTAGTAGTAGCAGTATTGCCATCACCAAAATCCCAGCTATAAGAAAGTGTACCGCTGGTGATAGAAGATGTGTTGGTAAAGGTATAGCTATGCCCACTGAAGCATTGGTTTGCTGTATTAACAGTAAAGCCTGCTGTAATTGCAGGGCCGGCTGGTGCTGCTGCAGTGGTGAATGTTTCATCAACCGTATAAGTAGTGCCATTTGCGTTGGTAGCATAGGCTCTGAAGTAATACAGTGTATTGGGTGTAAGTCCGCTGATGCCGGTATTGAAATTGCCGGTTGTTCCGGTAACAGTGGTTTTGTTGGTAGTAGGATTGGCTGTAGTACCATAATAGAAACCACGTTCAGTAATAGCAGAGCCTCCATCACCATTTACAATAGCTTCGATGGTGGCGCTGGTATTTGATATGTTGGTAGCCGCAGGACCTGATACAATAGGAGGTCCTGTCGATACAAAGGATGTCATAATGGTAGGAAGACCGATAGCGGATGTTTTGCTGCCAAGTGACTGACCTCCTATTACGTAATTACAACCGGTACCCAATACGTTAGGATTATTGATAACACTGAGAGAAGTGGCTCCAAAGTTAGCTACATAGATCTTACCATTTACTGCTATTTGTAAGGCCCCTTCTGATGCGCCAGTTCTCAGGGTAAACTGACTGCTCTGTATCTGGGTCTGTGTACCTGCTTCCAGGTTGAACTGGTAAGTACCGGCGCCAAAACCATGTACATACAATACTTTTCCATTGGGGGAGAATTCTACACCATAGGAGGAAGCCACTGTCAATGCGATGGGAGTGCTTACTACACCGGTCACCTTATTAAACGATAATACTTCTGTTTTGCCTGCAAAATAATAGGTCATAGCCAGCTTGGTTCCGGTAATATCACTTTTAAGATAGCCAATATCGCCATTTGAAGGAGTGGTATATCCAACACTGGTAATGACAGGATTAGCCAGGTCAAGGCCAGCATTAGTGAGCTTATAAGCATAGTATTGATTGCTACCTCTTTTATGGGTAATGATCCAGTAAAAGTTATTGGCAAACACTGCACAAACACTTTCTTCTGTTGTTGCAAGTACCGGCACGTTCTTGGGGGTAAGTACATCTCCTAATCCACCATTCAGGCTCATATCAACAATGGAGTAGTATAAACTTGAGTTACTGTATGCGGAAACAGTGAAAATAAAATATTGGCTGGGCTTTCCGGGATATGGCACAATAATGCCGGATTGAGCGGAAGAAGGGTCACCCAACAGTCCGGTACCATTGGGCATGGTTCCATGATTTTTATTGTAGACTTTTATACCATCTGTATAGAATAATAAGTTTCCATCCGCATCACTGATGGTAGCACAACCTTCAGTAGTGCTGAGCATGCCATTAGTGAGAATCGTTGGGGGATCAGTATTGAAATTAAGACCGGCATTATTGCCAAAATACCAGTAATTACCTTGCTTTTGGGCCTGGGCAAAAAAGGTCACCAGTACTACCTGAAGTAGTACCAACACATATCTTTTCATTATAATAAGCTATTGGTTTGAGAATATTGGATTTTGCTGCAACTGACCTGCTGTATATAGCAGGCTTGTGAGCACATAACAGCTTACAGGTTGTCCGTTTTTACGGGCAATACTTCCTACGGAAGTTCCCTGAAGCGATGGAATAAGTTTTTTGGTAAGGGTTTCATCTGAAGTACTGAGTATGCTGGCCGAACGTATCTGGCCATTGCAATCAACCAACAATAATAGTTGTGCATTGAATCCTGAAGGTGCATGATTGACACTTAATATAGATTCAATTTTCTTTTTGCTGCTCCACGATCGGGGATCGGGGTTGATCGTTTCTTCCACCTGCGGCAGTGCTTTCACTGCATCAATGTGGCTTAATCTGGATTGCGGAGAACGGAATTTTTCGGTTAGGCATGGATCATTTTTTCGTTGTTGTGCTTCCACTTGTTGAAGCAATAGCAATAACCCAAGCGCAGACAGGATGCGTTTGTTCATTTTTATCAGGGTTTAGTTCGACCCTATTAACAAAACTTGTGATAAATTATTGTACTTTAATAGATTAGGGGAAATATCCCAAATCCTGTCAAACTGTTGCTACATCTGCATTTCAGCCTATTGTATTTGTGTAAAAAAAAACTTCATTTTTGTGATTTCTTGATAATTGTCAAAAGTGGTTTGCTGTATACAGTACAATGGTTATGAATTATTTATAATTGATAAATGCTAAATCTGATCAAGATGTGTACGTAGATCATTTAAAAAATTAGCATGGTTTGAATGTGTCTTTTGGCCTTAAAAAAGACAGAAAAACAGCGGGAATGGCAAATGTTTATATAATGGGAACAATCCTGCCCTGTTAAGGATAAACTGCATTCCGGAAGCACGGGCATTGAAGAGCGGCGTATAACATTTACTAACGGTTGAATGTGCGGTATAGTAAGTAAATATTTTTAATAGAAAGGCTGTCGTTTTGTAAGCTGGCCTACAGATTGTGGTACATATCTGTATGGACAGCTATATAATAAACCAGGAACTTACGCCTGCAGCATAATATCAAAAAAATTACTGCTGTGGCGCATCTTAGTACAGAAAAATTATTGGTAAGGTATGTACAGCAGGTACGTACCAGCAGGGACTATGCTGTATTGCTGGCCTGTATGTATAGTTATTTTTCTCCTTTGGAAAAAGAACTGGATAATTTTCTGGCTGATATCCTTCCGGGTTATCAGTTGCGTAGGAAAGCAGGGAATATTTATAGTGACATTGAAGTATTGCTGCAGCCTGTAAATACGCCTGTTTCTATGCTATTGCCTGTTATCAGTAATATCAATGAGGCGGTGGGATGTTTTTACGTAATGGAAGGTTCTGCTTTGGGAGGAACTGTTATTAAAAAATTATTGCTGGAACAAAATCCTGATATTCCACAAGAAGCTTTTTCTTTCTTTTTGGGTTATGGCGAAAAGAATACAGGATGTGGGAAGATTTTGTCTGTTTTTTCAATCATTCAATTACTACAGACGAACAACTGGAAACATCTACTGCTGCTGCCAATGATTGTTTTAATAAACTGGAACAATGGATCAAGATCTGCTATAGCGGGGTACTTGATTAGTTAGCATTGTTCTTAGGTATCGCTATCGTTACTCTTCTATCAAATAGGCACTCTCGGTCAAAAAATGTAATTTTGCGGGTCTTGCAGACGAGTTGATCTGCAACAAGGTTTTTTACTGTAATGTAGTTTCTATGCGATATTCTCAATGGATTGGTATACTGGCAGCCCTGGTACTGATTGTGGCTTGTTTTCTTCCCTGGACATTTCATCCTGATCTGAATAAGACATTTACCGGTTTTTATTCTGAGAACAATGTATATGGTAAACCCGGTAAGGTGTTTATATTCCTGGCCGTAGTGGCAATCATCTTATATCTTATTCCCAAAATATGGGCTAAACGCTGGAACCTGTTGTCCGGAGCCCTGGTAGTAGCTTTTGCTATCAAGACCTTTATTACTTTTTCTGGTTGCTACCGCGGTATCTGCCCGGTAAAACAACCCGGTATCTGGATGATGTTAGCTGCCAGTGTGGTAATGCTGATCATGATCTTAGTGCCGGATATGCCCGTGCCAGAGGAGAAGAAATAATTTGAAAATTTGTGAACAGGTTAATTTGAAAATGTAAAGGCTGATAGTCAGATGGTTTGATTGCCTGATAGTTAAGGTTGTCTTGTATTGCGTTATCAACTTAAAACCTACAACCTATTACTTACAACATTTCAATGTTCAAAAAGTCTTGCTACTCCAAATGCGGCGGCAGCGGCCATGGCTCCGATCAACATTACTTTGAGTGCACCTACCCACGGATTGACGCCTGTTATCCTGCTTTTGAAGAAACCAAAAATGAACAGGCAGAGTAGTGTTACCACTACTGATATTTTGAGCGCATTTACCGGCGTATCAGTAAAGAAGTAAGGACTCAATGGAACAAGTCCACCCACTATATACGATAAACCGATATTCAATGCCGATTTGGTAGCCCGGCGTGGATCTGGTTTGTCCAGCCCCAGTTCATATTTCATCATAAAGTCTACCCACTTGTCTTTGTCCTGCGCAATTTCTTCCACTGCTTTGTCCTGGATGTCTTTGCTGAGGCCAAGATTGCTGAAGAACTCCCTGACCTCGGCTTTCTCTACTTCGGGTACCCGTTCTACTTCATCGTATTCACGTTTTACTTCGCTGTTGTAATGGTCCTGTTCTGTTTTCCCCGCCAGGTAACCACCCAGTCCCATGGCAATGGACCCGGCAGCAATTTCAGCAATGCCTGCAATAACGATAATACTGGTAGATTGTACGGCGCCGCTTAAACCTGCAGCCAATGCAAAAGGAACGGTCAGCCCGTCGCTCATGCCTATCACAATATCTGTAAGCAGGTCTGAACTGGTAAGGTGTTCTTCTGTGTGCAGATGTGTTGCCAAGTGATGAATAATTAGAACAACAAGTTACAATTTTTCCAGGCTTTGCTGAATAATGCTGACACACTCTGTGATCTGGTCGCGCGTAATGAGTAATGGTGGTGCCAGCCTGATCTTATCGCCATGAGTGGGTTTAGCCAGCAGCCCCAGTTCTTTCATCTGCAGACACAAATCCCAGGCCGCATCTTTCTCAGCATGATCAATTACGATGGCATTGAGCAATCCTTTACCGCGTACCAGTGCAATATGGGGCGATTGTAAAGCCAGTAATTGTTGTCGCAGGTATTCGCCCTGTTCAGCAGCATTTTCTATCATCCGTTCTTCTTTTAACACTGTTAATGCTGCAATGGCAACTTTACAGGCCAATGGATTACCGCCGTAGGTAGAACCATGTTCTCCCGGCTGAATGGTGAGCATTATTTCATCATCGGCCAATACTGCCGAAACCGGCAGGGTACCTCCGCTCAGCGCTTTGCCAAGGATCAGGATATCCGCACGTACCTGTTCATGATCACAGGCCAGCATACGTCCTGTGCGTCCCAGGCCGGTCTGGATCTCGTCGGCCATAAACAATACATTAGCAGCCTCGCAATAACTTTTGGCGATTGAAAGGTAGCCATCGTCAGGAACTACTACACCCGCTTCACCCTGTATGGGTTCTACCAGGAAACCGGCAACATTGGTATCCTGTAATGCAACTGCCAGTGCGGGTAGATCATTATAAGGCACTACTTTGAAGCCAGGCATAAAAGGACCAAAACGGCTATAAGAGGAAGGATCGGTACTGAATGAGATCACTGTGCTGGTGCGACCATGAAAGTTATGATCGCACACAATAATAGTGGCTTTGTTTTCAGGAATGCCTTTTACCATGTATCCCCAGCGACGGCATAATTTGATAGCTGTTTCCACAGCTTCTACGCCGGTGTTCATCGGCAACACTTTGTCATAACCAAAGTAACGGGTAATGAACTCTGCATATTCACCCAGTACATTGTTGTGAAAAGCTCTTGATGTAAGTGTCAGTTGCATGGCCTGTTCCATAAACGCAGCCATGATCACAGGATGACAATGCCCCTGGTTAACAGCAGAGTAACCACTCAGGAAATCGTAGTAGCGTTTGTTATCAACATCCCACATAAAAACACCTTGTCCCTTTTGCAGTACAACCGGCAGGGGATGATAATTGTGTGCACCATATTGTTCTTCGAGATCAATATAATATCTGGTCTTATCAGACATGGTCAGGGTAGAATGCATACCAAAAAAATGAGAAATGAATAATAAATAATGTAAACAGGAAAGTAAGGACACAAGGGGGCCGGGGGAATACGGGAACTAACCTCGATGGTTGAGAAAATCAAGATTGAAATGCAGAAAATGTACTATGTGAATGGTAGTATTGATACCGTATGATTTATTACGAAGATACAGTTTTTTGAGGGAACGTGCAAGCAGAAGAGATACTGATAGCTGAATGTTTTGATTTTTATACTCAACCTTTCAGTCATCAAACCACTATGCTATGATGTGATAAGGATAGGAGGGTAGTAATTCCTGTTGTATCTGACCTTTGGAAAAAAGACCATAAAAGCTTGAACCGCTGCCAGACATGGAAGCATATACGGCGCCTGCACGATACAGATCTTCTTTTACTTTTTTCAATTCGGGATAATGAGCGCATACCGGTGCTTCAAAATCATTGGTCACAGCATCTTTCCATTGTTCTACCGGTAAACTGATCGCTTCCTGCAACGATTGTGCAGGTGCTGCAGGTGTGATGTTGGCAAATGCCCAGGCTGTACTGATATGAACAGCAGGATGTACTAGCACCCATGAATAACCTGAAAGATCAACCTGTACTGGTGTCAATATTTCGCCACGTCCTGTGGCATAACAAGGCTTATTGAGAATAAAAAAAGGACAATCGCTGCCCAGTTGTAATGCATAATCCAGTAGCTGTGTATCTGACAACTGTAACCTGAATTTATTATTCAGCAATTGCAGCGTAAAAGCTCCATCGGCAGAACCACCTCCCAAACCTGCACCCATCGGTATATTCTTGTGCAGGTGCAGTTGAATGGCTGGTAATTGTGGGAAATCATTTTTCAGCAGTTGCCATGCTTTCATGCACAGGTTGTTGTCTGTATTGCCAGCTACAGGTAAACCGGTAAGTGTAAATTGTATGGGTGATTGCTGATCGTTGCCGGTAATTGCTTCCAGGATATCTTTTACAGCAACAGGATAAAAAACGGTTTCCAGGTCGTGGTAACCATCCTGCCTTTTGCGGGTGATATGTAATCCGAGATTAATTTTACAATTGGGAAATACGATCACGGATCTTATGATTTTAAAGGATTTCGCTGATGAATATATCCTTTCAATCTTTTAATCAGCGGTTCTTTTTGCGGCTGTTGATCTCATCGCGGATGGCAATGGCGCGGATATAATCTTCCTGTTCCAGCACTTCGTTCAGCAGGGTGTTCAGTTCTTCCAGCGACAAACCTTTCAGATCATCATGTGCAGACGAGGTTTCTGCTGCTACTGCTTCGCGGGGTTGTTTTTTCTTACCGCTGCCTCCGGTATCTTCCATCAGGATACCGGCATTTTCGAGAATGTTATCGTATGTGTAAATGGGACAGCCAAAGCGAACGGCCAGCGCAAGAGCGTCTGAAGTACGGGAGTCTATTTCTACAGTATCGTGTTCACTAACGCAAACGAGTTTGGAATAGAAAATGCCTTCCTGCAGATCACAGATGATGATCTCCTGCAGATCGATGGTAAAGGCGTTCATGAAATTTTTCATGAGATCGTGGGTGAGCGGGCGGCTGGGATGCATCTTTTCCAGTGCTACTGCAATGGCCTGAGCTTCAAACCCACCGATAACGATTGGAAGGCGGCGCAAGCCGTTTACTTCCCCTAATACCACAGCATACGAATGGGTTTGCGTAATACTGTGCGATAAGGCGACTATTTCCAACTCTATTTTCTTCATAACGAACCACGAAACTAAGGGTTTTTATCAAAAAAATGAGGCCAAAATCATTTGGCCTCAAAGTATTATCCGGGGATTTGTTTTAAGCGATCCCTTTTAGTTTTTTTATTGCTTCGGTAATTTTGGGCACCACTTCAAAGGCATCACCTACTATGCCGTAATCGGCTGCTTTGAAGAAGGGGGCTTCGGGGTCTTTATTGATCACCACAATCACCTTGCTGCGGTTTACACCGGCCAGGTGCTGGATGGCACCGGAAATGCCAATGGCGATGTACAGGTTGGGTGCAATGGCCAAACCGGTCTGACCTACGTGCTCATGATGCGGGCGCCAGTGTACGTCGGCCACCGGACGGCTACAGGCTGTTGCAGCTCCCAGTACGTGGGCAAGATTCTCTACCAATCCCCAGTTCTCGGGGCCTTTTAATCCACGGCCACCGCTTACTACAATGTCTGCTTCGCTTAATGGTACTTCACCGCTTACTTTGTTGACAGCGGTTACTTTTACTTTTGATGCTTCTACAGTAGCGCTAAAAGGGGCTACGGTTGCGGTACCTTCTCCGGCAGTTACGGTATATGAATTGGGATTCAGTGCAATGACCTTAACAGGCGTATTGATAGCGATGCTGGCAAATGCTTTCCCGGAGAAAACGTTTTTCTTTACGACAAACCCGTTAGTGGTATCGGGCAACGCTACAGCGCCGGATACAAGTCCTGCTTTTAAACGGGCAGCCAGGCGCGGTGCCAGGGCTTTACCGTCTACGTTGTTGGAAAAAATGATCACTTCTGCACCGGTTGCCTGGGCTACCTGGCCAATAACGCCCGTAAATACCTGTGCATCGAAATGGTTCAGGATGTCGTTGGCTACATGGTGAATTTTTGAAACACCATATTTGCCCAGTGCAGCAAGGTCTTCTGTAACCGTACCAAGTACTACTGCTTCGGCAGCAGTGCCAAGCTGTGTGGCAATTTTAGCACCATAGCTCAGCGCTTCCAGTGATGCTTTTTTTACATGGCCTTCAGCCTGGTCGATGTATATTAAAACTGACATAAAGACTAATTTGAAAATTTGACGATTTGAGAATTTGAAAATGAAAGCTTTTATGATGGTGGCATTTTCAAATTGCCACATAAGCTCATTTTCAAATTGCTTTGGCTTCTTCGTGCAGCAAACGAACCAGTTCTTCAGGATTGTCTGCAGGTACCAGCTTTACGCCTGCTTTGGCAGGTGGTAAAGAGAATCCTACTACTGAAGTCAGTGTATCTGTAGCTACAGGTTCTATTGCTTTAAGAGGTTTGGTACGCGCACCCATAATTCCTTTCATATTGGGAATACGTTGTTCTGCCATACCTTTCTGACAGCTTACTACCAGTGGCAGTGCAGCTTCGCATACTTCTTCACCACCTTCAATTTCGCGGGTGATGGTAGCTGTGTTACCGTTCAGGTCAAATTTAGTTGCCAGCGATACATAAGGCAGGTTCAGTAATTCAGCCACCATGCCACCAATGGAAGAACCATTGTAATCGATGGTTTCTTTGCCGGTAAATACCAGGTCGTAACCGCCCTGTTTGGCTACTTCGGCAATTTGTGACGCAATATAAAAACTATCATGACTGTCGGCATTTACACGAATGGCCTCGTCGCCACCCAATGCCAGCGCTTTGCGGATAATAGGATCGGCGTCGGCTGTACCCACTGTTACCAGGTGCAGCACAACGGAAGGATCTTTTTCTTTCAGTTCAATAGCACGTACCAATGCATACCACTCATCGTAGGGGTTGATAATCCATTGTACACCATCCTGCGCAAATTTCGTATTGTTATCAGTGAAAGCTATTTTTGCCGTGGTGTCCGGCGTTTTGCTGATGCATACCAGAATCTTCATTGGCGAACAATTTAAGGTATTAATTAGTTGGTTGTTTATGCAACCATTGCCAATGCAAATATAAGTGCCGCAAAGATAGTTTTGAAAGAATTAGTAAAATTAATTGTGGAAAAAGTATGGAGCGAATAGATAAGCTGCGGGAGTTTTTACAGAAAAACCCAAACGATAGTTTTCTGAAACATGCACTGGCATTGGAACACATTAAAATGGGTGATGATGCTACTGCCCGGCAGCTTTTTGAAGAAATATTAACACTTGACACTTTCTATACCGGCAGTTATTATCAGTTGGGTAAATTGCTGGAAAGGGCCGGCGAAACTACGTTGGCTATGGAATGGTATGAAAAAGGCATGGCCGCAGCCAAAGCAACCGGCGATAACCATGCATACAATGAATTGCAGTCGGCATACGAAGACCTGGCCTATTAAACTTACTCAATGCAATTGTTACAACAATTCCGGGATTATATTACAGCTCATCGGTTGTTTACCGTACAACAACAGCTTTTGCTGGCTGTAAGCGGTGGTGTGGATTCTGTGGTTTTATGTGAACTGTGCAAACAAGCTGGTTATCCGTTTGTGATTGCTCATTGCAATTTTGGATTACGGGGTGAAGAAAGCATGCGCGATGAACAGTTTGTGCGGTCATTGGGCCACAAATATGACGTACAGGTATTGGTAAAACAGTTTGATACCCGTGCATACGCTGCTGCTCATAAATTATCGGTTCAGGAAGCCGCACGCGAACTGCGTTATAGCTGGTTCAGAGAGGTGTTGGGACGAAGTGGGGAAGTCGGGAAGTCCGGAAGTCCGGAAGCAGGAGATCTGAAGTCTGAGATCGGAGGTAGGAGGTCGGAGGGAAGCACTCACGACTCACCACTCACCACTCACTATCTCGCTACTGCCCATCATGCCGATGACAACATCGAAACCATGCTGATGCATTTTTTCAGGGGTACCGGTGTGCACGGTTTGCGGGGTATGTTGCCCAAACAGGATGTTGTGGTACGTCCGCTGTTGTTTGCCCGTAAAAGCGAATTGCTGCAGTTTGCAGAACAGCATCAACTAATGTGGGTAGAAGACAGCTCCAACGCTACCGACAAATATTCGCGTAATTATTTCCGTCACCAGGTGATCCCGATGCTGCAACAGGTATATCCTGCTGTAGAAAATAACCTGCTGGATAATCTGCAACGTTTTGCTGATACAGAAGTGTTGTATCAACAGGCTGTTCAACGACATCTGAAAAAACTGCTGACCATAAGAGGTAATGAAGTACACATACCAGTACTGAAGCTGCGTAATATTACGCCTTTGCAAGCGGTGGTGTATGAGGTGATACATCAGTATGGGTTTACTGCTGCACAGGTGAAAGAAGTGATAAACCTGCTGGACAGTGAAACGGGTAAGTATGTGCAAAGTACTACTCATCGTATTATCCGTAACCGAAACTGGCTTATCATTGCTCCGCAACAACATGCAGAGGCTGCTACCATAATAGTAGAACAGGGAGAGAGAGAAATTCCATTTGCCAACGGAAAGCTGGTGTTGCAGACCATGCACCGCAAAAAAGAAACCTTGCCGGGTGATAAAACAATAGGCTGTTTTGACGCAAATGCTATCTGTTTTCCGCTGATATTACGCAGATGGAAGCAGGGAGATTATTTTTACCCGCTGGGCATGCCTAAGAAAAAAAAGGTAGCCCGTTTCCTGGTTGACCAGAAATTATCCATGACCGATAAAGAGAATGTATGGGTACTGGAAATGGACAAAAAGATCATCTGGATAGTGGGTATGCGTATTGACAACCGGTTTAAAGTGACCGATGCCACCCGCACACTTCTGCAGATCAATTTAGTTCAGGTGTAAATACCCGCGCACTTTTTCTATGAATTGTGACAGTATCATAACGTCTGAGAATGCATAACCGATCACTATCAGGAAGGCGATGCCATATAATGCGCCCCAGATGTGGGCTGAGTGGTTGATGTTGCCGCCTCCGCGTTTATCCATTAATGAGGAAATGACGAGGTACAGTACTCCGAAAATAAAACCGGGAATGTATACCGGTATAAAAATGATCCCGATTCCACGTACGGGATCCAGTAAAATGCTGGCAAAAATGACAGCTGATACAGCTCCCGATGCGCCTAAGCTTCTGTAATAACCGTCTTCTTTATGTTTGGCATAGGTAGGCAAAAGGCATACAAACAAAGAAGAGATATACAACAACAGGTACAGTACCCTTCCTTTTTCGTGAAATATATATTCAAAATATTTTTCTACACCCGTACCAAAAAGATACAGTGCGTACATATTGAACAACAGGTGTGCAAAATCAGCATGTATAAATCCGCAGGTGAAAAAACGATACCATTGCCGGTCGTAGGTTACGGAAGGGGGATAGAAAATAAGATCATTCATGATCTTTTCATTGCTGAAAGCAGATATAGAAACAATACAGGTTATAATGATAATGATCAGCGTAATAGTCATGACAAATTGATTAATCCGGATAAGTATTCAAAAATAATGGAATCTGCAACTAGCTGTGATGATATTTTTCATTCCTGATAATGGTGCATGCCCTGTATACCTGTTCGGCCAGGATCAGTCTTACCAGTTGGTGCGGAAATACCAGTTGCGACAGTGACCATTTAAAATCAGCCCGTTTCATCACCGCCTCGTCAATGCCGTATGCGCCGCCAATCAGGAAAACAAGTTTCCGGGTACTGTTGTTGGCACGCGTTTGCAGTAATTGCGCCAGTCCTTCAGAAGTGAACTGTTTTCCCCGTTCATCCAGGGCAATCAAAAAGTCATCCTTTTGTAAATTTCCCAGGATGGTTTCACCTTCTTTTTTCTTCAGGTCCTGTTCACTCAGCACCCCTGCGTTTTTAGGGGCTGGAAGGATCAGCCAGTCAACCGGGTAATACTTTGAGATGCGTTTGGTGAAATCTTCCACACCATTTTTTACATACGGTTCGTGTGCTTTACCAACCGACCAGAACTGTATTTTCATGAGGTAAAAATAACTAAAACGGAATGATGTGAAGATACCCTGATATTACCAGGACAAAGAACCAGGAATGAAGATATTCCTGGTAAGCAGGCCGGAGTATATTAAGATACGAAATTTTATAGTTCTATGGCCAGTTTATCTACCAGTTCTTTACACATTGTTTTGATGTTGTTGTCTGCGGTTTCAAGGTAATTCCAGGTCATTTTCCGGAGTGGCTGCAACCTTTTTGAATACAGTTTTTTATTGGCATTGCCAATCAGTATTTCACCATTCTTTACCACTTCCGTTCCGTTCAGCACTTTGTAGGAAACACTGAACACCTGGCTTTCCGGAGTAATGTAAATGGATTCGCGGCTGATGTAGAACAGCAATATAATGATCATGTCACCTTTTTCAGTAAAACTGAAGTTGGCAGGGTTGCCATTGATAGTCAGTTCCAGTTTTCTGCCATTCAGTTTTTCTTTCAATCCTTTTGCATTGGCATAACTGATAAACGATGTACTAAAACTGTTCAGGGGGATATTGCTGTTGATGACGGATACAGTGGTATGTTCCCATTTCCAGTAAAACAATGCCGGTAGCAGCGTACTTTTTTGTTTTTGCGTTACAGATATCTTGTTGCCGGAAACGATGCTGGTATCTGCATAGAACGATACATAATCATTGTTTTTGATCTTGCCGGCCGCGGTTGCTTCGTAATGTTTATTGATCCATTTGTCCATTTTCCGGGCGCTGAGACACCCTGTTGATAAGGCTGTAATAACTGCAAGACATAATAATGTATAATGTTGCATGGTGAGCATGAGGTTTGGGGTAAAAAATATGCAACTGTAAATATAATTACGAAATGTATCTGTGGTCCTTCTGGAACATACCAATAAAAAAAAGCCGGGAGTTCCCGGCCTTTCTATTTCACTACTATATTGCCTTTATTGTACCAGTAAAGTCTGTTTAGCCAGTATTTCATTGCCGGCTCTCACTCTCAGCAGGTATGCACCGGCTGTATTGGCTCCTTTCAGTGTAAACTGACGGCGCCCGCCGGAAACATAGTTTTCTGTCTGCAACAGGCGGCCATTCATATCAAACAGTTCGATAACGCCATTGCTGTTGCGACTGCTAGTTTCAATATACACATTGTTGTTCTGCACAATAGTGGGATATATTTTTACTGCAGTTGAATTGCTGTTTGCATTTACAGTAAGAATAGAAGAATATTTGGTGGTACCATCTTTATCAACCATTGCCAGGCGATAATAAACTGTACTGCTGAATAGTACAGGATCAATGGTGGTGTATGATTGTTCTGCACTGCTGTTACCATTGATCGCCGCAATGGTCTGGATAGATTCAAAGTTCTGCCCGTTGGTACTGCGTTGTACCAGGAAGTGATCAAAATTAACAGCATCAGTTATTTTCCAGTTCAATTGTGTTTTGCCGGTAGAAAGCTGTGTGGCAGACCAACTGCGCAAGGTAACCGGCAGGGTGTTGCTGGAGTTCATATCAAAGCTGATACGGTTTTCTCCTCCATTTTCATAATACTCCAGTACAATATTGCGCAGCCCGCTTAGTACAGCAGTGTAGCTGGTAATGTTATAACCCTGATCCTGCCATTTGTCAATAACCCATGTGTTACCACCATCCAGACTTAAACGGTAACCGTCATCACCACCAACTGTAAAGATATAGGTACCCAGCGGCAGCGTTTTCTGCAGCCTGTAACGGGCGCTGAAATTTTCAGTATAGATAGAGCAGTTGCTGGTAGCATAGTTGACATAAGGGCCACCAAAACTTTCATCAAAATTGGGATTGATTGAAGTACCTTCCGTTCTGTAACCTTTGTATATATCGAAATTTTTTCCCTGGTACAGGTAGGCGCGCCAGATATTGCCGGTGCCATATACGGAAGGATCACCATCACCCAGGCATTCCTGTGCAATGGAGAAAGACACCCTGTTACCGCCATAAGCCTCATAATATTCCAGTACAAGGTTGTAGGTGCCATTGAGGCGAATGATGTTAGTAGAAGTGTAATAACTATGGTCGCCCCAATTGTCAATGAGCCATGTAACTCCGCCATCAATACTGAGACGAACGCCGTCATCGGCACCTACCGTTATGGTATAATCGGCATTGGCAAAGGTTTTGGTCAGTTTGTAGCGTACACTGAAGTCGTCTGTGTATATAGAACAGCCATTCGTAGCGTAATTCACCTGGTCGCCACCAAAGTTCTGATCGAAATTGGGATTGGTAGCATTGCCCTCTGTAACAAATCCTTTATAAGTATTAAAAGTCCTTCCTTGGTAAACATAGCCTCTCCAAACGTTATTGCTACCTGGCGTGGTTTCATCACCTTGCGGTGTACAGGCCTGGGCCCGTATTGCTGTACAGGATACTGCAAGCAACAGGAATAGAAAGATGGTTTTGCAAAAAGGGTAGATCTGGTTCATGATATAAGAGTTTCAGAGTTCCCTGGAATGCCGCCATTTTGGTACCGGAGTTTCAAGATCATGATAATCAGAGGGCTATATTTGACCGGATAGGCTTATTTTTCCCAAAAATGGAATATTGGAGCAGATCAGGGAAAATGTGGGGGTAATTTCCGGGAATTGATTTCCCCGGCAGTAGCGGCTGGTATAATTATTTCCTGTTATATCAATACAGCTATTGCTGCAAAACATTTATTATGATTAATGCAGTGCAAACAGATGGGGCAACCAGGTTTCCGAAGAAGCTATTGAAGGCTGGAAATGACATTGCCAAAGTAATACCCCTTGTACATCTTACCTATGTATCGGTAAACGACCAGGGTATTGAAAGAAGAAAAGCGGGGAAACATTTCAACTATTATTACAAAGACAAAAAAATTACAGATAAAAAAATGCTGGAGCGGATCAAAAAATTGGTATTGCCTCCCGCATGGCAACAGGTATGGATATGCAGGCAAAGCAATGGGCATATACAGGCTACGGGTATTGATGCAAGAGGCAGGAAACAATATCGCTATCATGCCTTGTGGAGTGAATTGCGCGAACATAGCAAGTTTTACCGCATGATAGCATTCAGTAAAGTATTGCCATTGATCAGGGAAACTGTTCAGCAGCATCTTCGCCAGCATGGAGTGAACCGTGAAAAAGTACTGGCTGCTATTGTAAGCCTGATGGAACAAACATCTATCAGGATCGGAAATAGTTTTTACGAACAATTGTATGGTTCATTCGGGTTGTCAACACTCCGCAACAAACATGTACAGCTCACTGCTGCTACCATTCACTTTGTATTCAAAGGCAAAAAAGGTGTTTACCAGGACATCAGTCTGCGCGATAGGAAGCTGGCAACCGTGATCCGCGCGTGTAAGGAGATACCGGGTAAGGAATTATTTCAGTACCGTGATGAAGATGGTACCATACATGCTGTTGATTCGGGCATGGTGAACCAGTATATCCGTGACATCAGCAATGGCGATTTTTCCAGTAAGGATTTCCGCACCTGGAATGGCAGTGTGAACTTTATCAAAGCTTTTCTGAAAGCAGCAGCAGAAACAGAAGGTGCTATCAGTATACCAGGGTTGCTGGATGAAGTGGCCAGACACCTGGGCAATACCCGCAACGTTTGTAAAAAACATTATGTACACCCGTTATTACTGCAGATGGCTGAAGATAAGGTGTTGGAAAAACATTGTAGCGGTTGTGGCACAGAAATACCGGGACTTTTGAAAGAAGAGAATATACTGGTACATGTGCTTGGAAAAGGCTGGCGTGAAAAGCAATGATAAACCTGTTCTGTGATATAACATCATCACAGAACAGGTTTATTAATTTATGCAGATGTATCTTCTGTATATTTTTTGAAATTGTCCATAATAGACTGCCAGCCATTGCGCTGCATTTCAACAGGGTTGATACTTTCCGCCTCAAATGTTTCTGATATCAGCGTGTCATTATCTTCCGGTATAAAATCAATGGTCACTTTTCTGCCATCACCAATGGTGTAGGCAATATGTTTATGGGGTACAACACTGTCATATACTCCGGCAAAATCAAATCCGAAACTACCGTCCCTGGCTTCCATGCGCGAACTGAAGGATCCTCCTGTGCGCAGATCATTTTCCGCATGCGGCGTATGCCAGTCTGGTGATGCACTGTTCCATTTTTTTATATGTTCCGGTTCTGTCCAGAATGCCCATACTTTTTCAACCGGCGCTTTCACTGTGGTTTGTACAGTGATCGTTGTTTTGTTTTCTGTTGCCATTATAATGTGTTTTAAAAAGAATATCAAACCTTTTACCAGGGTATATAAGTGCTGTTAACCGAATATACTAAAGTTTACAACAGTGTATGTTACGGTAACGTTGTGTTAGCATGTAAACGATGCTGTGAAAATTCAATATCCAACTACAACCTGCGGGGAATTTATCCTGATTTTTAAATATAGATGGATTTCGATGTTTCTATTTATATTGCGTCCCGAATATACGGGAAAGAATATGGACAACAGGAAATTTGAAAAGATATCCCGTGCATTGGGCGATGCCAACAGGATAGCCATACTACAGCAATTCAGGAAAAAAAAGGATTGCCTGTATTGTGCTGAAGTGAACGATTTGCTGGATCTTACCCAGCCTTCTATTTCTCACCATTTAAAGCAACTGGTAGATGCAGACCTGCTGATCCCTGAAAAGGAAGGCAGAAACCTGAAGTACGTGCTGAACCAGGAAGTGCTTGACGATTATATTGCCAGCCTTACAGATCTTAAAGGATGATTTTTATTGAACACGTATAACCATTAACCATTTGTTTTATTTATCGAAACATTTAAATGTTTGAATGTATGAGGAAATCAATTTACGTTATGGCTCTCGGTGCTTTTGGCATTATTACCACAGAGTTTGGGGTAATTGGTATTATGCCAACCATATCGCGGGAGTTTAATATTTCAATTGATACTGCCGGCTGGCTGCTGAGTGCTTTTGCTTTGACTATTGCTTTAACAGGACCGTTTACCACATTGCTTACGGCGAAGGTGAACCGTAAACTGATGATGTGCCTGGTAATGGCAGTATTTGTAGTCTCGAATATTTTATCGGCCTTTGCTCCCAATTTTACTGTGTTGATGATAGCGCGTATACTGCCTGCATTTCTGCATCCTGTATTCTGGGCAGTATCTACGGTGGCAGCTGCTAAACAGGTAGAACCGAAAGATGCACCCAGGGCGGTATCGGTGGTATTGGGCGGATTGAGCATTGCTACAGTACTGGGTGTACCTATTACAACGTATGTGGCAGAATTATTCAACTGGCAGGCATCATTTGTATTATCGGGTATTATTAACCTGGTTGCATTTATTGCACTGGCAGTATTTGTTCCTTCCATGCCGGTTACAGAAAATACTGCTTCGGAAAGCCCATTGCTGATCCTGAAAAAAGGTCAGCTATGGGTGAACTTGTTTGCTACCCTTGTTATGATTGCGGGTATGTTCGCTACTTACGGATACCTGGCGGAGTACCTGGGTAAAATATCGCACATGAGTGGCGGACAGATCAGCCTGATGCTGTTACTGTTTGGCGGTGCAGGTATAGCGGGTAACTGGCTTACGGGCATTGCACTGAGTAAAAATATACTGCTGACCACAAGATTTTTTTTGCTGGGCCTGGTTGCAGTTCATTTACTTGCTTACCTGTTTGGTGGTTTGTTTATACCTATGGCAGTGATCGTTTCCATCTGGGGATTTATTCATACCGGAGGTTTCCTGATTGGGCAAACACGTACTACTACTGAAGCACCTGAGGCGCCGGAACTGGCAGCCAGCCTGATGGTATCGTTTGGTAATGCAGGTGTAACAGTAGGAACGATGGTAGGTGGTTTTATTATTACCTATTACGGTGTTCACCAGGTGATCTGGGGTAGTATGCTGCTGTTGGTGGTTGCGTTTGGTATGAGCTTTATTGTATTGGGTAAAAAACAACCGGTTTCTGATACTGAGAAGCAAGCTGCCGAACTTGTGGAAGAGCGTGCGCTGGAACTAACAGCCGAATGCTGATGAACATAAAAGCCATCCCTGTATGCGGATGGCTTTTGACGTGTATGTTTCCAGGAAAAATATTATGGCCGGGTATGGTTATTCTGAGCATTTTTATCCAGATCGTTCAGGTATTGATTGCTGATAAGATAGAAAACAGAGTAATGATCAACCCCCAGCAACGTACTGATCCTGAACAGGTCTTTGATGCTTAGTTTTTCTACATGATCTATCAGGTCTGTCATACGATCTGTATTCTTGTTGAGATCATTGGCCAACCAGGTTTTAGGGGCGTATGTAACGATCTGTCTGAATTCTGTGATGGTATGTGTTTCAATGGCCAGCTTTGCAGACAGGTACCGTTCGTCCATTTTACTCATATTACAAATCTGTAGAAAGGTTTCCATTCAGTTGGCTACAGATCAGTAGTTTGTTACTACGCTTTTGTATTTTATTGGTACAGATCTGTATTTCCTGGTATAATAGATACAGGCTTATTGATATTTATCAGGTTCGCCTTTGTCGTTGTAGAATTGTGTGAGAATAATACGGATGAGATCTTTAATGTCTACACCCATTATGATACTGATGTTGTATATGTCTGCAATATTCAGTTTGCCAACATCATCTTTCAGGTTGGTGATGCTTGTGTTGTTCTTACCCAGCTCTTTGGCTATAGTTGTTTTGGGAAAATGATCGAATATCTGTCTGAATTCAGTAATTGCTTTGGTTGCAATTGCCGCTCTTATTGTCAGGTATGGGTCTTTCTTTTCCACTGATGCAAAGTTGAATAAACTATAGCACCTGGCAGGATACGAACTGTAACTATTAAAAGACGAAACGGTACTATGTAGAGAATAAAGCGTCGCAGAAAAAGACAAAAAGGTCTTTTGGTTATATGTATTGTACTGAAATAAGCAAACGAACTGTATTTTTTGCCGGATATGTGTATGAAAAAAGCCACCCCGTTAACAGGGGGCTTTCTTTATATGCAATAGTTCAGATGAGTATTACTTTTTCAATTCGATCCACACTGGTGCATGATCACTGGTTTTTTCCCACCCGCGTACATGACGATCAACACCGGCAGCAGTGAGCTTGTTACTTATTTTTGGACTCAGCAGAAAATGATCAATGCGTAAACCTGCATCGCGGCCATAGGCATTCCGGAAATAATCCCAAAACGTATAGATCTTTTCATCGGGGTATAGTTTTCTGATGGCATCTGTCCAGCCCTGTGCTATCAGTTCTTTAAAAGCTGTACGTATTTCAATGCGGAACAAGGCATCGTCTACCCATTTTTCAGGTTTGTATACATCCAGTTCGGTGGGCATTACATTATAATCGCCTGTTAAAACTACAGGTACATCTTCCTGCAACAGTTTTTTTGCGTGTGCTTTCAGCTGCTTGAACCATGCCAGCTTATAATCGAACTTTGGTCCGGGATAAGGATTGCCATTGGGTAAGTACAGGCAACCGATAATGATGTTGTTTACTTCTGCTTCTATATAACGGCTGTGACTGTCTTCGGGATCGCCGGGAAGTACACGGCGTAGTTCTTTAGGTTCTCCCACACGCGACAGGATGGCAACGCCGTTCCAGCTTTTCTGACCATGCCAGATAGCACTATAGCCTGCATCCTGTATAGCCTTTTCAGGAAATTTTTCCTGTGGTGCTTTTAATTCCTGCAAACAAACAATATCCGGTTTTGATTCCTGCAACCACTGCAACAGTACCGGTAACCGGCCGTTGACCCCATTTACATTGTAGGTAGCTATTTTCATTGCCTGTAGTTATACCATAAATGTATTCAGAATATAAGAATTTATGGCAGATACTTTCTGATAACATCAGCAGGCAAGAACATCTACAGGTATGAAACTTTTAAAGATTGCTATTGATATCGTTGTTGTTCTGTTCTTTTTCTTTTTTAAATTCCAGTAAACCGAATTTCCATGTAAAGTTCAGCCCAACAGAGCGGAAAGGTATTTTGCGCACGGTAGTGGTGGTGAAGTTAGGTCCATAGATCTCCAATCGTTGTGTTACGTATTCATTGAACGGGTTGGTGGTGGTTAGTGCAAGGCTGCCTTTTTTATTCCAGAACATTTTTCGGATGGCAAAGCTGTAGGTAGTGAGTGAAGGATATTTACCCTGCACCTCGTTTCTTGCTGAGTTGAAATTGCCGAAAAATTCAGCAGCCAGTGTGTTGTTGAACTGGTAGCTGGCATTCAGGTTGAAACGATAGTTGAAAGAGGTGCGGCTTTGTCCTGCATCAATGGCATTAATGATCTTGCGGTGAAAGAAAGACAGATTGGTCCTGATGCCCAGTTTTGACATAGGGCGGAGGTCTGAGAAAATATTCATGCCGGTATTGTTCTCGGTGCCAATATTTTCGCGGCTGCTTATTGATACATTGTTGTAGGTAGAGTCACCTATCTGGAGTGAAGAATAATATTTTACATATGGTTGAATATCCTGCAGGTTGCGCCTGTAGAAAGCTGTGACCATAAGTGAACCTTTGTTGCCCAGATCACGACTGTAACCAAGTTCTATGCGATGACCCAGTTCCGGTAAAAGATAAGGATTGCCTGCGGTGATGTTTTTAGGATCACTGGTATTAATAAACGGATTGAGGTCACCATAGTCGGGACGTTCAATACGCTTGGAGTAGCTTAATTTGATGACCTGCTGATCATCCAGTTTTTTTGACAGAAACACGGAAGGTACCAGTGTGTTGTAACCCGGTGTTTTTACATTGTGCTGTGCATTGGAATAAAAGGACGAGATCTCTGTGCGTTCATACCGTGTACCAACTTTTACATCGAACAACTTACCTGCCGGGAAACTCATTTCTGCATAAGCTGCATATACTTTCTGGTGATACTGCAGGCTGTTGGATAAGGAGTTGTCGTATTGGTATTGTTTGCCGGAAGTATTGTATGCAAGCACATCGGATGTACTGGTAATATCAAGAAAAGTGGTTTTAAGACCAGTGCCGAAAGTAACCTTTTCCGAAAGTGGTTGCGTATAGTCCAGTGTGATCTGTGTTTGATTCTCTTTGCCGGGATTGGTACTCATAATACCATAGTACAAAGAATCCTGTGGCATCAGGAATTGTTCATTGTTGGCTGTTATGCGTGAACGCCCAATGCTTGAATTTACGCCAAACTCCAGTTCCTGATCTTCTTTGGCAAAGGTTCTTTTGTAGTTAAAAGAAATGTCTGTATAATAAGAACGGTTTTTACTGTAGGTGTTGTTCTGGCTGAGCAGGCTGGAAACGGGATTGCCTCCATAGCTGGTTACCTGTTGCATTTGATTGATAAGTCCGCTATTGTTGTTACCAAAAACATCATAATTCACCGATCCGGAAAAGCTGTTGTATTTTTTATAGGTCCAGTCAAAACCAACGCCGGCTTCCATACCATGACGTTTCAGGGCAGTGGTTCCATCCTGTGATAAGATGCCATTGGTTTTGCTGATGGTATCAACGGAATTGCGCAGGCTGTTGTTCTTTGTCTGTGCTTTTAATCTTGTATTGCCACTGATAAAGGCATTGAACCCAAAGTTTTTGTTACGGGCATTGAAATTGAAGGAGCCGTTTTCCATGCGTGTTCCTGCAGTTAATGACAGGTTACCATTAATACCTCTTGCCGTATTTGACTTTAAGATGATATTGATAATGCCGCCCATGCCTTGTGCATCGTATTTAGCACCCGGGTTGGTGATCACTTCAATGCTTTTGATCTGGCTGGCAGGAATGGATTGTAGTACATCGGCAATGTTACTGCCAAAAGCTGTGGAAGGTTTACCATTGATCAGGAAACGGATGCTGGCATTGCCTGCCAGTTGCACATTTCCATCAACATCTACTGATACCTGGGGCACTTTTCTTAATATATCAGTAGCTACGCCGCCTGCGGAAGTAAGATCTTTTTCTGCATTGAAAATTGTTTTATCAATTTTATTTTCGATCAGTTTAGCCTGTGCAGTAACAGTAACTGCAACCAGGTTCTGTTCTTTTTTTGACAATGCAATATTGCCGAGGTCGGTGGTGGCATTTTTTTTAACGCTTATAGCCTGGAAGGTGGCAGGCTGGTAACCTATAAACTCAACCAGTATTTTGTATATACCCTCTGCAACGCTTGTAATAGTGAATAGTCCGTCTTTGTCGCTGGTGCCGCCTGTTATTGTTTTCCCTGAAGCTTGGTCAATGACTGTAATGGTAGCGTATTCCAATGTGGCAGCAGTAGCAGCATCTGAAACCTTACCCGATATTTTTCCATTGCCTTTTGCTGCACCTGTGTTCTGTGCATAAATGCCTGTCGATAACCATATCAATACTGCCGCAAGTAATAATTTTCTCATTCCAATGATTTTACGGGGCAAACCTATAACCTGAATCTGGAGAATTTTTGAATTTATACAATGAAGCAGATATTTTTTACAAACGAGCAAAACATGAAAAGTTCCGGGGATGATGATTTTGACAACTGGTCAGTTTTGTAAGCATGAATTACCGGATGAGTTCGAGCGTTCCCTTGATGGTTTCTTCACTGCCACCGGCCAGGCGCATTACCAGTACGTATACATAGGTGCCGGTGGCTACAGGTATGCCTTTATAGTCGCCTTTCCAGCCACCTGCAGGATCGCCGGGTTGTACATCCCTGACGTGAAATATGCGTTGCCCCCACCTGTTAAATACTGCCAGATCGTGCACCAGGCTGCCATCAGGACCTCCCAGCACATAAAAAACATCATTCCGGTTGTCACCATTGGGTGAAAAAGCGTTGGGCACGCTTAATTTCATAGATACATCCACTTTTACAGAAGTGCCGGCACTGCAGTTTTTATCAGTCCATACGGTAAGCGTATATACTGTACTGCGCAACGGATTGGCTACAGGATTGAGAATAGCAGTATCAGACAGGTGTTTGCCAGGTGTCCATGAATAATGTGTTACAGGACCAGTAACGACCGGGTGCAGGATGATGCTTTCACCGGCATTGATGACTGTTGGTGAAGTAATGCTGACCGTGGGTGATGGATTTACCATCATGGTGATATTATTGGAATGGGTGGGGGAGCAGCCTGCGGAGCTGCTGGCGGTACAGGTAATCACATCTCGGTCAGACAGGTTCTTTGCAGCATAACGCGGACTATTGGAACCTGCATTAATACCATTTACCTGCCATTGGTATAAAGGCGCTGTAGCATTGCCGGTAGTGGCGGCAGAAAATTCAACATCAGTGCCCGAACAGATAGGATTGGCAGAGGCGATAATATTTACGGGAATTGCTGTGTAGTTGTCTACTGCCATTACGATATTGTTGGAGCGCACAACAGGCGTAGTGATGCACACCTCATTATTGGTCATAGTGCAGGAAACAACGTCTTTATCTTTTAGTAAATTACTGGTGAATATGGGATTGTTGGTACCGGTATTTGCGCCATTTACCTGCCACTGGTATATGGGAGCAGTACCACCGTTTGCCGGCGTGGCGGTAAACGTGACTGCAGTGCCTGCGCAGATAGCGTTGGGATAAGCTATGATGCTTACCGACGTTGTACCTGCAGAATGGATCAGGATGGTATTGGTAGTATCTGTACAACCATTGGCATAGGTAATGACAGCTTTATAGGTACCGGATTGAGATGTTTTAAGCGCAGTGTCAATAAAAGGTTTGAAAGGCCATTTCTGCACGCGGCAATTTTGAATATCTGCCACATAAATATCGCCATTATCAGTAACAAAAACAGCCTGCACAGAATTGAACTGGTTGGCACCTGTGCCGGCGCCATTTCCACCGGCCACGGTGATACCGCTGGTAGCACCGGGCGACCATTTCTGCACACGGTAATTGGAATTATCTGCTATGTATACATTACCACCTGCATCTACAAACAGGCTGGCAGTACCATTGAACTGGTTGGGGGCAGCACCTATACCATTACCACCTGCAATGGTAATGCCGCTGGCAGCTCCGGGTGCCCAACGCTGTATACGATAATTACCGCCATCTGCTATATAAACATATCCGTTGCCATCCACTACTGCGTCGAAAGGGTAGTCTAGCTGGTTGGCAGCGGGGCCTGCACCATTTCCTCCGGCAACTGTTGTTCCGGTAGCAGCGCCCTGCAACCATTTCTGTATACGACTGTTGGAAAAATCAGTAATGTACATGGCGCCTGTTTTATCCAGGCAGATACTTACCGGACCATTGAACTGGTTAGCAGCTATACCACGACCATTGCCGCCGGCTACCGCTGTACCACTGGATGCGCCGGCAGGCCATTTCATTATACGATCATTTGCAAAATCGGTAATGAACATATTGTCATTATCGTCTACATAAATGCCATAGGGGTTTACTTGGTTATTGGCTGTACCCGGGCCGTTACCACCGGCAACCGTTACACCACTGGTAGCACCGGGAGCCCATTTTGTTACCCGGAAATTACCGGCATCGGCAACATAGAGATTTCCTCTTTTATCTACAAATATTCTCCACGGGCTTTTGAGCTGATTACCGGCAGACCCTGCTCCATTTCCTCCGGCAACTGTTTGTCCTGTTCCTGTGTTGATGGCATATACAGTGTCAAAGGGTTTATCATCTCTGAACCATATGATCCGGGAAATAGAACTGGTGGAAACAACTTTGAGCGTATCGCCCACGCAAATACCTGTGCTGTTCAGTTGCAAGGGAAAGGAGCACTGTGAAAAACCATTATGAGCAAGCAATAAAAAAAGGAAGGGTAGAAATATCTTCATGCAAACTGCCGTAATAGTTAAGCAATGCACTAAAGATAATTGGTATGCCTTTTTTTGATGGTTAATTAACATTGCATTTGCGGAAAGCGAAAGGAGAGTGGCAGAAGAAGCGTTGAGGTGTTATAAAATGAAAGCGTGTAACAACGTATGGCTAATTTGTTGGAATGATCTCAAATATGATCATCATGCAGTATATTCAGCATGGTGGGTGAAATGTCCCGGAAAATCCGGAACAGGAAGCAACAGGATTGCGGGGCAGTATTTCTGAGAATTTTTTTAAGATGGAGTAAAAATGGCTCAAATGCAGCAGGAACAAAGACTTGGGAAGAATGACCGTTATTTGGGCTAACTGGTTGTAAAAAAAAGAGTTATTTTGATTTGGCGGGAATGTATAATCTCCCTATTTTTGCCGCCCATTCGAACAAAAACAATGGCCCCGTAGCTCAATTGAATAGAGCATTTGACTACGGATCAAAAGGTTTCAGGTTTGAATCCTGACGGGGTCACACAACAGGACAAAGATGAAGAAATTCACTTTGTCCTGTTTCATTTTAGGGCATATCTGGTTGGTTTTCTGATTGATATGATTTGTCAATTTCACTAAAAAGCGGTTCTAAGTTAAAAATAGTTGGTCAGATGCTATGACTGTTTAATTAATTTGTAATGCTGTCTGGCTATAGCGTGTTACAGAATTTGATAACTCATAATTCGAATGTCCTTGTCAGCATTCAAACAATACCATTTACGATCCGACCAGTTTGTTTACTTGTTATTTATATTTAGTCTGTTTTTTAACTCCCAATTTTGGATCAAGTCAAAAAGTTGTGGGATTATATTGTTAGGCATATATTTTCTGTAGTCTGAATAAGAAGAAGTTAATGTCTCTAACCCCTCTTGCAGATGCTCTGAATGCTTTTATTTTAGCATTAAAGGATTCGGCAGAAGCATTGGTGCTTCTGTTCATAAAATAATTTAATATACCCTGGTAGTAAGTTTGGATTGTTCTGTGCACGGTTTAAAAAGATTCGATTCCTGCATCTTCTACCTCATTGAACCATAAGGCCAGTTTTTTAAACGCTTGCTCCTTGGATGAGCAATAACGAAAGATATCGGCCAGCTTCATGTACATATCATAAGCTTGTTTTATTGCCGGGTATCGTTCAAACATCAGTTCAGCCCGTCGTTTCTGAGTAACTGTCCAACAACTTTTATGCTTGAATAAAAGGTAGCGGCTACGGGCTAGTAATTGTTTGGGAGAATCGCCATTAGGTAATAGTTGCGGCACATAACTGAGGCCCTTCTTTTTAGCCTGGGCAATCTGTTTGTTTTCTTCATCAATGGCCTGCCAGCGATGCTTGATACGGATCTCCTGTACCGCCTCTGTGGCTAGTTGTTGTACATGGAACCGGTCCACAACCCGGTGTGCATAAGGAAAACAACGTTTGACGATCAGATGCATGCCTGCTGCCATATCCAAAGTCACTTCCTGAACCCGTTGCCTTGATCGCTTATTGATCCGTTGTAATACTTCGATCACCTTATCTGCCTGGGTGCTTTTGATCATTGCTATAATAGCGCCTTTACGGCCTTTGGCTGATTTATTGGTGACCACAGTGTAGAGTTCGTCATTAGATAGAGCGGTCTCATCGATGCTTATGTGAGTGCCCATATTCTGCTCAAAAAGCATCCATTCTGTGGCATGCTCCCGCTGGTCCCAGTCTTTATAATCGGAGATGTGGTGTTTATATTGCTGTTGAAGTTGCCGTCCGTCCATGTGGTACATGCGGGCCAGTTGATGACAGCTAATCGGATGATCGTCCAAATGTATCTTTTAAAAAAAGCGCGAACTCTTTGGTGAGTCGTGCGCCTTTCATAACCAGGTCCCAGTTCCGAGATACTATTTCTCCGGTAGACTGAACTTCCCAGCGGCGGCGCTTTATACTCAGTTCTACTTTGTTTTCGCGAATCGGAAAGTCTTGTACCCGAACTTCCGGGTAAAATCCTTTGGAGTGAAGTATTTGACCTGCATATTCGGACGGAGGTAGGTTCTTTTCTTCTAAAAATAAGACCAAGCCTACTTTATCTTTTACAAAGTGAGTGATGTCAAAATAATCAAGTGTCCCTGCTGGTAAAAAATAGCCTAACAATTCTTTTTCCTGATCCTTTTCCAATGTTCCTTGTCGTTTTATTAGGCTGCAAAACAACTACTTTCTCCTAAATCCCACAACTTTTCAACCTGATCCCCAATTTTCAGTATCCGAATACACGTAAGCAAACTAATATTAAATAAACAATGTTATCAGTAATGATGAAAGCCAGTTGTGTAGTCTAAAACGGCGTGATCTTAGCCGGATCAAGCCAACCTGGCACTTCAAAGCCCTTAGCATCTTCATGCGACGCAAAAGCCATCCGCAGATTCATCATAGATTCATACGCTTCACAAATCAATTCCTTTTGCTTCTTGTCATAGTTTTTATCATAGTCATTGGCGGTAATTTTATGCGCTGGCTCTTGCCGTTCTTTGCGTACCTTTTTGAACACCTTGAATATTTCCTGAATAGCATCGTCTGCTCCATTGCACTTTTTGCGCATCCAGTCCTCGAAAATTCTAAGGGTACCTTTTTGTCTACGTTCAACCATACCGCCTTCAATAGGTACTAGTTCTTCCAGATCCACTTCACCCCGAAAAAAATCCTTATTTATGTTATCGGAAACCATTTTATCTAACAGCAAAACGAAATCCAGGTAATTCTTACGTGTGGGCTTAAAAAACAGCGTAAACTCTCTAGGCCTGTCTTCTTTCGTATAACTAACTTTAAACAACTTCTTCCCAAATATTTTCTCAGCCAGTTCATTCAGGCAGTTTTGCTCCCCGATGAAACCGGAAAAAATACTGTGCCGGAACGTCCATTCGCCGAGGATGATGTTATCGTAATATTCCCGGAGAACCTGTCCCTGACCAGTATATTCTTTTCCACTCCAGTAAACCTGATGTTCCGGTGTAAGCCTTTTTAAGTAAGTAAGGGGTACTACCGCTAACCTCTGACCCATCTCATCGTAACCTAACCCAAAGCTCTTTAAAAAGATCTCATCTTCATCACGAACTAAAGGGCGGTCATTTTCATCGTATTTGCAATAGATATCACCAGCGTAGTCCTCAAAACGAAAAGCGTATCTTGGATCACCTGCATACCTGTCTAGCACTTCAATATCGAAATAAAAAAGCCTTAACTGGGGAACTCCCAGAGCCAGCTTCTTAGAATAAACAGCTGTACCAAATTCAGCAAGGTCACGATGCTTGCACAGGTAAGCCGGTGAAGGATAAAGACAAATTGGAAACTCTGTATTCTCCGCATAAAAAGTAAAGTCACCCATTGTGTGCTCCGTAACCGTAGTGCTTTTGGCTTTCTGTAATATGTGGCACTGATCTTCAAGTTGGAAATGCTGAAATCCGATAATATGAGGATTAGTACTGGATTGGATGGAAACCAAGTCATCCATAACTAATTCAATGATCAGATCAATGGAAACTTTGTAATCAATTTCCAGTTCATCTCCAATAGATCGCAAGGGAATGCCATTGTAGTCTTTCGATTCTACAAAGAACTTAAATATTAAATTCAGAATCCGTTCTTTATCATCCATTGTTAGTTAGATTTTAAAGGCCACTAAAAATGCAACAATTTTGTTGCAACGAATATAACTTTTTAAAGGGCAATCAACAGGCAGCGACTATTCCAGATTGGAACTACTTAATTTTTATATCTGACTTACCATTCCGTAACCAGCTTAAAGGGTAATCATACATTGCAAAAGGTTTTATCTGCATGTAATTAACAAGTGGCATTCAGAAGTATTTTAAATCATTTTTTTTACACAAAATAGCGATTATGATAGTAAATGCTTCCGACTACCTGGACCATCATAACCAGGCTCTATGGGATGAACTGAGTAGTGATTATGCCATTACAATAAGTACGACAACCAAAGATTACTGTGAGATAGACATTCGCGATAAGGTGGTAGAAATACGTGTTGTCACCGGCCCTGCGTGTAAAGATAGTTTCGTTTATGAGTTGCTTCATCTGCATCTCGATCAAATGAAAATTAAAGTGGGCCCCTTGCTTCAGCTTCTTTCTAGTGAAACTCCTCGTTTATCACCTATTTTCCCAGAAACATTATGAAGTGATATTTCAAATTGCCTGGAGTATGTTAAAATGCTCCCCTGTTTCTCAATATGGGATTTGAGCGTCGAAAGTTTGTTTCCGACTATGATACTCACAGAGGATACAAAGATAAACTTGAATTTATCTTAGATTATATAGGGGGCACAGGAGATCGTTGGAGAATAGCTTGCCGCCTTTATCTGGGTAGGTGTTTTGCTATGAAAGCATGCCCAAACGACGACTTTAACTATGAGGATCAACTGAAAGTATTGCAACACGTTGACTCCGACTTATACCAGATATGTGAAACAGTATGGAATGACTGGGAGAGCTATGATTACACTGATAATGACAGCTTTGAGAACTCCTACAAACCATCTCTTGCGAATTCATAGAGATGCTCAGGGAATGGGTAGAAAAGAGAATTGTGCTGAGGTTCCCAGGTGGTATCTAATGCCAAAGTCGTTTCCTGCAGGCTTTAGCAAATTAACATGATGCTTCTTCTCTTTCATAAGTTTATTTTCCCGGAGCAACATTAACCCGAACAAAAATGTAGGTGCAGGCCTTGGCCTGCACCTTACAATCATAGCCGTTTCATTATACAGATTCGTCTTCAAGATAAACGACATTGATGCCTGCGTCATCGTATGAAAACGTGTTCATGTGGTTAATGAACTCACTATAACACGAAAGAACTCCTTTAATTCTGGAAACAACGCTGTCCAAATCAGTTAGCCGCTCAGGCTGCCCGAGCCAGTTCCCCAAAACGGTAAACGCTTTGACTGCGAAAAGATCGGCACACCGGTTCATCGATAAATATCTTCCCCAACCCAAATGGCGCATACAGTGCAAGCCAGATTGTAATGTCTTTATTGTTGTGAAAACAGCTTGAATTAATGCAAATACCAGGTTTTCGGAGAATAGGATCAGTATTTGGTAAAGGCCAGTTTTTTGGTAATGTCCTGTAATGCGATCAATGAAATTATGTTGCCGGAAGCATCCCGCTCAAAAGAAATACGCAGCCGGTCTTTTGCTTCCTGGATAGTAAACAATCCATCTGTCAATTGTAATAAAGCAAAACCATTACCTCCACCCATTTTCAGTCGCAAATCGTTTCCCGCTATTTCTATTTTAGCTTCAGTATTATTGGCACTTTTATAATTACCTGCATACTTTACTTTTTCACTTTCAGTTAACGGAGCAATTGTTTTGGTCTGCATTACAGGCCAGTTATAGGCATTTGCAATACTTCTGATCATTTCCAGGCAAAACCACTCACCGCCATCAGAGTTTGTCAATACAACAGCACCTTTCCCCTCCGTTATACCGTAGAGCAGTGCTACATAACCTGCATTATTACCACTGTGCCAGAAGCTTAAACACTTATCTGAACCCAGCAAATGCATGCCTAGTCCTGTATTGTTGATCTGTGGTGTCAGCATCTCTTTTGTTAATGCAGTGTTTAACACCAATTCGGATTGCCCGTTACTTTCTTTCTGGATCTCGATTAACAGCTTTGCCGCGTCTTCAGCTGTGGTCCACGGACCGGCAGCTGCCATTTCGGGGTAAACATTGTATTTTCTTTTCTTATCGGTTTTGCCATTGGCTTGATGACCGCGTGCAATGTCTTTTTTCAGGTTGATGTCCGGCTGGTGGTCGTATGTAGTATTTGTCATGCTGATCGGTTGGAAAACCACTCGTTCTACGTATTGCCGGAAGGGCATGCCGGTGATATCTTCTATCAACTGCTGTATAATAATAAAGCCACCGCCGGAATAACGCTCTTTTGAACCCGGCACAGCTGCAGGCACCAGTTTCTTTTTGTTGTTTGCCGGTTTTTCAGCGTTCAGCACCTGTTGCAGTGAAGGGATCGTTGCCGAAGGATAATATCCTTCAAAGCCGTAGTCATCTGTCAGACCAGCGGAATGTGAAAGCAATGTTCGTAAGGTTACTTTCTTTTCGCTTGTAAACTGGTTGTCCGGCACCTTCCAGCTTTTCAGTTTATTGTTAACATCTTCATCCAGGCTAATTTTTTCTTCTTTTACCAGGTGTAATGCTGCCAGTGTGGTTATTATCTTTCCTATCGATGCCAGCTGGAATAAGGTCCCAGGAGAAACGCTGTCTGCAGTATTGTCTGCATCTTTTATGCCATATCCTTTCATCCATTCAATCTTTCCGTTGTTCACCACAGCTACGCTTACACCATTTACACGGCGTTCTTTCATCCGGTCATATACATCACCTTTAATGAATGCTTCGCCTTTTGTTACAAATTCAGCTTTTGTTAAACCATTCTCGACCTCTTTTATTTTTTGTTCAATACTGGTTTGTGCAGTTGCATTAAAAAAAACAAAACAAGCAAGGGTTGCAATGAATTTCATATTCTTTATTTGGTTAAAAGCAGCGTTTCTGAAAACAATATCAATATGAGTTATTCTGTCTTTAAACTCTTCACAGGATTCATCAGGGCAACTTTGATACTTTGGTAGCTTACTGTGATTAGGGTTATTGTTACGGCACCTATAGCTGTAACAATAAAAATCCACCAACTGATTCCTGTGCGGTATTGGTAATTGAGCAGCCACGTGTGCATAGCGTACCAGGCTATGGGTATTGCAATGATGAGCGATGTACTGATCAATATGATAAACTCCCTGCTCATTAATCTCCACAGATTGAAAACAGAAGCTCCCAGTACTTTGCGTACGCCTATTTCTTTTGTACGTTGTTCTGCCATAAAAGATGCCATGCCAAACAAACCAAGAGCGCTTATCAAAACAGCTAATACTGCAAAAATACTTGCCAGCCTGCCAACACGCACTTCATTATTGAATTTCTTTGCATAATCTTCATCAACAAAACTATATTCAAAGGCTACAGCCGGGTTATATTTTTTGTATATTTCTTTAATAGCAGCTAATGTATTGCTCATGGAAGAAGAAGGGTTCACCCTTACTATAATATTATTTAATGAACCAAAGTGCAGGTAGTAGAAGCTTTGCTTTATTGGATCATAAGGACTTTGGGTAATCATATTCTTCACTACACCAATAATGTGTACCGGGCTGTTCTTACCCCATTTTATTATTTCACCTAAAGGATCTTTAAAACCCAGGTATGCTACAGTCGCTTCGTTGATGATGATTGCGGTAGAATCTGATGGGAAGTCCCTGCTAAAATCCCTGCCGCTAATGATCTGCCAGCCAGAAGCTTTGCCAAACTCCGGGGTAACCCCCATTGTTACAAATTCTTCCTGCATTTGCGGATCTTTTCCTCTCCAGTCAAGTCCGCTGTTGGTAATATAGTTATTGGTTACAGGTGTTTCACTTTCTGCAACCTCAGAAATATGGCCGGTATGCAGCAGGTCTGCCCTGAAAGCATCAAAATGTTGATGGATATTTTCAGCACTCATGTTTATGACCCCTTTGCTGTCATATCCAATCGGCCTGTTTTTAACGTATTGTATTTGCTTAAATACCACAATGGTGCCTATTATTAAAATAACGGAAACAGTAAACTGTGCTGTTACAAGTATCCTGCGCGGAATAGCAGCCCTGCGCCCTGCACGGAAAGTGCCTTTTAATACTTTAACAGGTTTGAAGGATGACAGATAAAATGCGGGGTAACTACCGGCCAGCAGGCCTGTAAACACAGTGAAGCTGATGCCCAGTAACCAGAACAGAGGGGTTGTCCAGGGCAAGGTTATTTCCTTGCCGGCTATATCATTAAAAAAAGGCAGTGCAAGCTGTGCAAGCGCCAGTGCTGCGGCAAATGCAAATATTGCTACAACAATTGATTCACTTAAGAACTGGTATATTAACATCCGGCGCAATGAGCCTACTGTTTTGCGGATACCAACTTCCTTCGCCCTTTTTTCGCTGCGGGCTGTGCTAAGGTTCATAAAGTTTATACAGGCAAGTAATAACACAAATAAGCCTGTAATGCCAAATAGCCATACATAAGTTATTCTGCCGCCTGTATCAATACCATTTTTAAAATCACCGTAAAGGTGCCAGCTACTCATGGGTTGCAGAAAAATGACCGGGTTATTTATGGCAGCATCTCCGCTGATATGCCGCATTTTGGCATCTTTTATTTTAGCTGATGCCTGCTGCATATCTACATTGTCTTCAATTTGTACATAGGTCTGGAACCAGCTTGCACCCCATGGGTTTTTTAGTATGTTATCAAATCCCTGGCTTTTAAACATTAGTTCCCAGGGAGCTATAAATGTCAGTTTGTTAAAGCTTGAATTGAATGGAAGGTCTTTGTAAACACCTGTCACTTTTACTTCAACATTATTATCAATAGTCATGATCTTACCTGCAACATCATCTGTGTTAAAGATTTTTCTTGCGGCTGACTGGGATAACAGTATTGAGTGGATATCAGTCAAACCTGCGCGCTCGCCAGACAACATCGTAAGCGAAAGCATGTCCGGGGCATGCGGTTCCATATAGGCACCGTCTATTTTCAACTTCTTGTTGTCAAGGGTAACGGTATGCTTGCTGATATGGCTGCTTCGTACAACATACCTGAAATTGCTGCCATATTCATTCTGCAGCACAGGTCCCAAAGGAGCAGGTACGTTGTCCCAGGTTTGTACATTGTTGTTAAATGTCTGGTTCTGCATCACCTGCGCAATGCGGCTATAGTTCTCAAAGTTTTTATTGTACGATAGTTCATCCCATACCCATAAAGCTATCAGCATAGATACTGCCATGCCTACTGAAAGTCCGGTAATGTTTAAGAAGGAATGCATTTTGCCCTTTGTAAGATTGCGCAACGCGATCTTCATGTAATTCTTTAGCATAGTCATTTCTATTGAAGTTTACCTGATGTGAAGGTCACTTTTCAATCTTTTTGAAACCAAAAAAATGCCGCTATTTTAGTAGCTGTAAATCAAATTCTTATGTCTTGCTAAAATCAGGTACTGTACGGTTTTGTTACAACTTTTGTTCAGAACCGGACACCGGTTTTAATGCCGTATGATCACAGGTCTTATAGCAGCTTATTGATACTGATCCATCTTTTTTCGTTGTGCAGAATGGTAAATGCTGACTGCTCAAGTAATGCACGTGTCAGATATTTTCTCATAAATAGCAGTTCCAGGAAATCGAGTGCAATACTTTTGTATTGTTCATCCTGGTTAACGGCTGCAATGTTTGAGAAAATGACAGCCGCTTTAAAATTGTCTTCATTACTCATGCCGCCTAAAAACGTAGAGGCTGTATTATAATAATCGTATGTTTTTTGAAAATCCTTCTGCTGATAAAAGTAGCGGGCGCTGTCTATCAATGAATGCACGTATACCTGTTCTGCGACATCACGCTGTTGCTGCTGTGCAGCAGTTAAAGTGTGATACTCCATGCCATAGGTAAGCGCATAGATCTGCAGCGGTTGTAATCCCATTGCTTTTCTGCGTTCATTGACATTGGCTTCTTCTGTAACAGGTCTGAAACCGGATGCCTGGCCGTTTTGTGTCCAGATTACCTGCGTGCCATACAGTTGTTTATAATTCAGGTTACATTTTACCCGGTCGTATAGAAACGCATAGTTTTCATGATTCAGTTGCGTGGTGCCTTTCCATTTTTCCATTTCGTACAAGGTGGCCTGCTGAAAAAGCACATCATTATCAGCATGCTGCACTACAAGCCACAGATTGTTCTGACCATCTTTCCCTATCTGCAGCATAGTAGGCCAGCCATATTGCCGGATGATCTCTTTGGCTCTTTGCTGGTTATTGGCATCAGCCTGCATGATCTGACGATTAATACTTTTTAGCAGGCTATCATTTTTTGCCTGTACTTTTTTGTACCTGAGTTGCTGATCGACCAGCATCATCTGGTTGATCTCTTTTCTTAAAGAGGAAAGCTGCAGCGTACGTGCATATTGTTGTTCTTTGCTTACAGATTCCCGTACGATCTTTTCCCAGTCTGCTGGTGCTGTTTTCCTCAGATAATTAAAATAAGGATCTGCAGACAACCAGTCGGCTTCTGTCCAGCCCTTTTGAAGCGCTATCTTTAAATAGTAAAAGGCTTTGGGTGCATTGCTGTCCAGGGCATATACACCGGCTGCCTTATAGGCGGTCAGCGCATCGGGTTTCTGTATTTTAAAAGCTTTATCATATTCCGTAATTGCCGCCCGGTAATTTTTCTGCAGGTGTAATAAGCCTGCTTTTGCAATTAAAGCCTGGTAGATACTGTCTGGTTGTGCATGGGTATGCAGTACATAAAGACACAGCAGGAGTGCGAACGAAAGCTTTTTCATTGCCATGAAGATAGGGAATTTCAGAAGGAACAGATATCCAAAAGAACAGGGTAGCAGACCAGTTTTCTATAAACATATATGCAGGTTTTCATATACAGCAAGTGGCCGGCGATTGGTAGATTTTACAGTAGGTATCAACAGAAAATACGAATGGAGATGGGTTTTGTTAATGTAAAAAAAACGATATCATATTTTCATTTATTGCATAACGTTATATATCGTGTATTATTATTATCTTTAAAAACAGCCGGTACAATAGGGCTTAGTCGCCGGCAACAATGCGCTTAGTAAAAGAATGTCTCATTATAGCAACTTCCTACGTATAGCTACAGTTTTTTATTGATTGTGCAGTGGTGGCAACAGGTACGATTGCTGCAGCAAGTATCATTATTTATCCCGGTAAGGCTCCGACAGGAAAACCGGATGTGCCGGCCATTGCTATTGCAGGCAATACAGCCAGTTATGTCCTTTTATATAAACATAAAACCCGTTGGAAAAATGAAAAACTTTACCTTCCTGCTCATTACATTGGCGGTCTGTTTGTTTTGCCGGCAACAGGCCTTTACACAGGTGAAAACAAAAATTTTTGATAATGGCATTCCTGCTTCTATGAGCAGGGCAAGTTATCAGAAAAATGAGGTACATACACCGGCCCCTGCAAATCTTGAAACGTTAAAAAAATCGCGTGGTGAATCTGAGTCTGCCGCAGAATACAAGAACAGGTTTGCGGTTCCTGTTGCGGTCGATTATGATCTGCTGCAAATGGCAAAACAATCAGCCGGCGATGATGGTGTGATCTATTCATTGAAACTGGTGGCCGATAAAGCATTGAACCTGTCTTTGGCGTTCAGCGAATTTGAGTTGTCGCCCAATGCGGTATTAAGTATTGCTACAGACCGTGAGCTTACAGACAGCATTACTGCAAAAGAAAATAACCCCGGAAATATATGGGCCACGAGGATATACCAGGGCGATTTTGTATACCTGACGCTGATGGTTCCGCGTAATGAGGCAACCCAGAACAGGATAAAGATCAATCAGGTGAATTTTGGTTTTGTTCCTATTGGTGGTGAGTTCTATGGAAATCCCGGTGCATCTGCCCCCTGTAATATCAATGTACTTTGTGCACAGGGCAATGGATGGGAAAATGAAAGAACCTCTGTAGCACTGATCGTATCCGGAGGGGCAACCAGTTGTACCGGTACACTGGTAATGAATACCTGCGGTACCAATATACCTTACCTGCTGACAGCCAATCACTGCCTGGATGCCAATGTATCCAACTGGGTATTTCAGTTTCAGACCTGGAGTTCTACCTGTGTTCCTAATGGTACATACAGGCAGGATCTTCAGTTCAACGGCTGCCAGTTGCGGGCCAATAATGCTGCTTCTGATTTTGCTTTGGTACAACTGAACCAGGTACCACAGGTCAACTCCGGTATCACTTATTCGGGTTGGGACAGGAATGCAAATGCAGCTACTTCAGGTACATCCATTCATCATCCACGTGGAGATCTGATGAAGATCAGTACATTCAACCAGGCGGCAACTGCTGTTTCATGGATGGGTGGCGCAGCCAATCACTGGCGTGTTAGTTTTGATCAGGGGATTGTGCAACACGGTTCATCCGGTTCTGCGTTGTATGATCAGAATCACAGGCTGGTTGGTCAGTTGCACGGAAACCAGAACAATAATTGCGGCCTCACTGATAACAACTGCTGGTGTACCACGCAAATCCCGTCTATCGGGGAATACGGCAGGTTTGATATTTCCTGGGCTGGTGGTGGCACTAATGCTACCAGGCTGAGCAATTGGCTTGATCCCAATAACCTGGGTTTTACTACCACCAATACTACCAATATCAGCAACCTTGCTTCGCCTACCGGTATATACAAACAGATAGTAGGACCCGATTACATTTGTAATACTGCTTCTTATTCTATTCAGAACCTGCCGCCCGGCTTTAGCGTAGCATGGCAGGTGTTGCAGGGCACTACTGTTGTTTCAAGCTCGGTTACAGGCAATACACTGAACCTTACAAAAACCGGCGATGGCTTTATTGAAATTGATGCAGTGATCACCAATAATGGTGGTTGTACCACTGCTCCCACACAATTCGCATCCAAAAAGCTGATCGTGGGTCTTGGTGCTGTAGGTGGTTTCTGGTTGCATGGACAGAATTTTGATTATACAGCCACCGGTCCCGGAAACTATTACACAGTTTGTCCCAATGAATACCTGTGGTTTGAACCTTATTATGGTACTGCGGGTAACCCGGCTTCTGCACATATCTGGACATTCTCCGGAAGTGGTACACTATTGAGTAGCTTGAATGGTCCTACTATTTCAGCGCAGGCACCTTCTGCTTTGCGTACCGGTTTTAATATTACATACCAGTATCTCAGTGCATGTGGCGGCTGGAGCAATATTGCCAATGGTGGCGCAACCACCATGGATTGTGCAGGCGGTGAAGAGCCATACAGTACAAGAGCGATAAACTCTGCTGATGTAAAAGTTTATCCCAATCCATCCTCTAACAATTACGTACTGATCCGCCTGGCAACAGCAGTAAAAAGTGGTAATGCCAGTTTGTTTGATGTAAGTGGCAGACAGGTACTGATAGAGAATTTCAGTGGATTGCAAAAAACATTGACTACTTCAAAATTAGCTGGTGGTACGTATGTACTCCGATTGATTCTTGACGGACAGGTAACTACTACAAAAGTGGTAATACAGAAATGATAAAAAAAGAGGCTGTCTCGTATTTCTGGAGACAGCCTCTTCTAATGATCTATCTAACAGGCTTATTCCGAACGGAGATTTTTTGCCGGATCAGCCAATGCAGCTTTGATGGTCTGGAAACTGATCGTTACCAGTGTAATAAGTAAAGCACTGATGCCTGCTACGGGGAATATCCACCATGATAATGTTGTTCGGTAACTGTAATGTTGCAACCATTCGTTCATGAAGTAGTACGACAATGGCACCGCAATCAGGAATGAAAGCAATACCAGTACTACAAAATCCCACGACAGTAAATTCCATATCTGTATTACAGAAGCGCCCAGCACTTTTCTTACACCGATCTCTTTCCTGCGCTGTTCTGCAACGAATGAAGTTAACCCGAATAATCCCAGGCAGGAGATCAGTACTGCCAGTATGGTAAAAATGCCAGAGAGTTTACCTACGCGTTCTTCATCACCAAACTTTTTGCCGTACTCATCATCCACAAAATTGAATTCAAATGGTTGATCCGGATTATATTTCTTTAATACCGGTTCTATTTTGCTGATGGCGGCGCTTGTACTAACAGCAGGGTTCAGTTTCAGCATGGCAATATTACCAGGATAATTCAATAACGTATATATCACGGGCCGTGCTTCATCATAAGGGGAGGAGATCACCATGTTGTCAATAACACCAATCACCTTTAAAGGATTGTCCCACCAGGTAACAGTTTCGCCTACAGGGTTTTTCAGGTTCATGTATTTAACGGCGGCTTCATTTAAAACAACAGCAGCAGAGTCGGTAGCAAAATCGCGTGAAAAACCGCGTCCCTGTTTTAGTTGCCAGTTAATGGTTTTTCCATAATCATACGATGCTACTACAACACTGAAATCGGTAGACAGACTGGGATCTTTACCCGGCCAACTGAATCCGCTGGTGGTATTGTAAATAGCTGTAGTAGGACTTTCAGATTCTGCTACAGCTGTTACCGCACCTGTTTGGATCAGCTCATCACGTACAGCATTGAAATGTTCATGTATCTTAGACGAGTATACCGGTATGCTGATGAGATTGGCGCGAGTATAACCAACTGGTCTGTCTTTGGCAAATTGGATCTGTTTGTATACGATCACAGTTCCTACAATCAGTATTACCGACACACTGAACTGAACCACTACCAATGCCTTGCGCGGTAAAGCTGCATAACGTCCTGCTTTGAAAGTGCCCTTCAGCACTTTTACAGGTCTGAATGATGAAAGATACAATGCCGGATAACTCCCTGCTATCAATGCTGTGCAGACAATAAATGCTGCCATGATACACCAGAAATGAATATTATTCCACGGTATATGAATGTTTTTGGCGGCAATCTGGTTGAAAGCCGGTAAAGCGATCCAGGCAAAAGATATTGCTGCAACCGCTGCTACTGTTACGGTAACCAGCGATTCGCTGTAGAACTGTATAATAAGCTGGTTGCGCAAAGAACCAATGGTTTTGCGAATACCCACTTCTTTGGCTCTTTTTTCACTGCGTGCTGTACTCAGGTTCATAAAATTGATACAGGCCAGCAGTAGAATAAATGCACCGATAAGCCCGAACATCTTTACATACTTGATAGCACCGCCTGTATTAATACCCCCTTTAAATTCAGAATACAAATGCCATTTACTCATGGGCATCAGGAACAATGCCGGTTGTTTTTTCTGCAACTGTGCATTTACTTTTTTCAGTTTGGCATCCCTGATCTTTTCTGATACTCTGGCAAAGTCTGCATTGTCATTCAACTGTGCAAATAGTATAATAAAATTCGGACGCCAGGGATCTTCCATATCTTTTAAGTCATTGTTGTTGTGATACCATGTATCCCAGCAGCCAATGAACTTTACATTTGACAAAGAAGAGTTTTCCGGAAAGTCTTTATAAACGCCTGTTACTTTCAGCGGTGGCTGCTGGTCTATTACCAACACTTTATTGATCGCATCTTCATCGCCAAAATATGCTTTGGCGGCCGATGCTGATAACAGTACAGAAGAAATATCAATATCGGGTTTTCCATGCAGCATGTCAGGTGTAAACATGGCTGTTGCTTCCTTCTCAAAATACCCTCCGGTACTTTTTATCTTTTTATCTCCGATAGTGATATTGTGATCACCCCAGTTTGCGGCCATTGCCAGATGTTTAAAATCACTGCCATAATTATTGCGTAGTTCATTGGCCAGCGGGTAGGGAACAGTCCACCAAGTTTGTACTTCGCCATTATTGGTTACGTTTTGAATAACCCGCGCTATGCGGTCATAGTTCTTGATATTCTTATCAAATGAAAGCTCGTCGTATATCCATAATCCTATCAGTAGCGCAATGGCCATGCCTGTAGAGAGACCTGCCAGGTTGATAAACGAATGGGTTTTATCCTTAACGAGATTTCGCCAGGCGGCTTTAAAGAAGTTTCCTAACATAGCTATACTGTTTGGCTGGTATTAAATTACAAATCAAAAGCCAGTTGCTAATTGATTGATATTCATTGTGTAAGTGGTGTCTTCCTTCAAAAAGGTGTTCGCTTTTGATATTGAAGCTGTACGGTTTTGTTACAACGGCACAGCGATAGGCGAATAGCGGGTTGTGGATGGTGAGAAATTGCTGATGTGGCGATTGAGAAATTTTGAGATTTTTCCCGGTATGTTAATCTCAAATCACTAAATCCAAAATTCAACAACCCCGCGGTTACATTTTCATGCAGCGGGCAAATTCTTTGGCTGCCAGTTTGATTTCCTGGCTGATGACTTCGGTATCTGTATTTTTTATCACAGCAATTTCGCGGGCTGAATATCCCACTACATAGGAGAGTGTAAAGATCTCTGCATATTGACGACTCATGCGATTGATGATAGTAGGAAAATCCTTGCTTCCGGTGCAGCCGTTTGCCGGTGCATTTTTTAATACCGCATTGCCCAGCTTTTTGCGGGTCAGTTGTAAAAGCCAGCTGTATAAACGCAGATTGTTTTCGTCGTAGGTATGAATGCGTCTGGGAAGTTCTTCAAACACATGATTGAGTAAGGTGTGAGTAGCTTCATGGTTTTTGATGGTAGAATAGATAAAACCATACAGCATATTACCGTATTCATGGTACAGAAATTTCAGGGCAGCAGATTTATCCCGACGGATAAATTCTTTGATATTGGCATAACCCGGGACTGATGAGTGCATACAAACTTTTTTGTGTTTCAGGATTTGCTACAATCAGGCACTTAAAAGTTGTTACCGGGAATCTCAGTCAGAACAATAATAACATTAAGATGCAATACAAGGTAATAAATATTTTGAAAAGCTCATAAATATTAGCCCTTATGCCTGTACAGGGGTTACCGTATAGAATAGCCGGAGTTGTTAGTGGTTGAAACACATTGAATTGTGGAGATATGATTTGTTGCTTGTTATACGCAGCGCCTGCAAATTCCCGCAAAAAAGGCGGTGCTTAGAAAAACACCGCCTGTGATATCAGAGCGCAATTAAGAGTTGTTGTAAGAGAGTGGTAAAATATACCGTTAGTAATGCCAGCGTACAAATGCTTCCATGGCTGCATATTTGGTTAAACCAAGTCTTGCATACAGATTGGCGGTATTGGCATTGCGGTCTTCCGCACGTTGCCAGAACTCACGTGTGTCGCTTCCCTGGAATGGCACCATATCTTTCTGCGACTGGTGAATGAAAATGCCGAAACGTTTTTTCAATACCTGGTCAGGGCTCATAGGAATAGCCATTTCAATTTCGCTGATATCCCATTCCTGCCATGCTCCTTTGTACAGCCACATCCAGCAATCTTTTACCCAATCATCGCCAGCTTCTTTAATACGGCGCATGGCTTCAAAAACAATCTCCAGACAAACTTTGTGTGTACCATGCGGATCTGCCAGGTCACCCGCGCAATAGATCTGTTGTGGTTTCAGTTTGCGCAACAGGTCTACCGTTAATTGTACATCTTCTTCGCCCATTGGTTTTTTCTCAATGGTACCTGTTTCATAGAACGGCAGGTTCTGAAAATGGTAGTTCTCTTCGGCTATACCTACATAGCGGCAGGTAGCTTTGGCCTCACATCTTCTGATCAGTCCTTTGATAGCACGTATGTCAGCTGTATCTGTTTCTTTTAATTTTTTCTTTTGCAGGTACTTGCGTGCTTCGGTCAGTATTTCTTTTGATTTGCTGGTGTCAATACCAAACATATCTTCAAAACCTACTGCAAAATCCATGAAGCGTGTTACAAACTCATCGGTCACTGCAATGTTTCCGGATGTCTGGTAAGCTACATGCACATCATGTCCCTGGTCGTGCAAACGCTGGAAAGTACCGCCCATAGAGATGATATCATCGTCGGGGTGTGGAGAGAAGATGACACAACGTTTGGGGAATGGTTCGCTGCGTTCAGGATGTGAAGGCAGGCTATAATCAGGTTTACCACCTGGCCAGCCGGTAATGCTGTCACGCATCATATAAAATACCTGCAGATTGATCTCATAGGCGTCTCCTTTTTCTACCAGCAGATCACTTAAGCCATTGTCCAGGTAATCACCATTACTGAGGCTGAGGATTGGTTTGTCCAGTTTCAGAGCAATGTTTACAACAGCTTTACGTACCATGGCGGGCGTCCATTCACATTCGCCGGTAAGCCAGGGAGATTTGATGCGTGTCAGTTCAGCAGCAGCAGCTTCATCCAGTACAAACAGGCAATCATTGTGCTGTTGTAACAGTGATGCGGGAATTTGTTCTGTTACAATTTCTTCAGCAGATTTCTGCACTACAGGCGCTTTATTTGATCCCCATGCCATCAGTACAATGCGTTTGGCCTTCATAATGGAACTGATGCCCATGGTAATTGCCAGGCGTGGAACCAGTGAAATATTGGCAAACTCGTATGCGTTGGCTATACGGGTAGAGTTGTCGAGCGTTACCAGTCTTGTATGGGAATAAATGCTGGAACCGGGTTCGTTGAAACCAATATGCCCGTTGTTACCGATACCAAGTATCTGCAGATCAATGCCGCCTGCTGCTGCTATTGTGTGCTCATATTGCTGGCACCAGGCTTTAATATCGTCTTTGGCTATTTCGCCGTTGGGTATATGGATGTTCTGGGGTTCAATATCAATATGATCAAACAGGTGCGAATGCATAAAGCGGTTATAGCTTTGCAATGCATCTTTATCGATGGGATAGTATTCGTCCAGGTTGAACGTGATCACATTTTTAAAACTTAATCCTTCTTCCCGGTGCATGCGTACCAGTTCGGCATACAATGATTTGGGAGTGGAACCGGTGGCAAGCCCCAGAACACATTTTTCCCATTTTTCCTGTTTGGAACGGATTAACCGGGCAATTTCCATTGCTACTGCGATAGAACCTTTCTTCTGGTCGGGGTAAATAGCAACAGGTATCTTCTCGAATGAATCAACCATGCTCATATCAGGTGAGTTTTTGAGTTGCGTGAATTTACGCGAAATTGCAATATTCTGCCGGGTTTGCCAACCGTGTAATTCACGGAAACGTTTGCTTTATTTTAAATAACGATTTTTGATGCTGTATAACTGATTGGTTGTAAGTAATAAGTTATAGGTAATAGGTTTGTTACTTTTGTGTGTAGTTTTTCGATTCTGATTGCTCGTTCGTAGCGAATGATCAGAACACCAGCAATTAACTTATCACTTATTAGCTATAACCTACAACATTAATTTACCACAATCTCATCCACAAACAACCATGCCTTATTACCGGCGCCGGGTTGTCCGTCGGGGATGATGCCGTAGTTTTTGGCAATGACCTTTATATAACGGGCTGTAGAGGGCGTAAATGTAATACTGATAGTACCCATGTTGGTGCCTGCCTCTTTACTTAGGTTAAGACTTTTTTCCATGGTATGGAAATCGGTACCGTTTTCTGATAATTGCACTTCTATTTCCTGCGGAGCATAGATCCAGCTACCTTTCTGTTCCAGTACATGAATGCTGACAGACGAAATATTTTGAGGTGTCACCAGGTCAATGGTGGCATTCATATCACCACCTTCCCATCCCAGCCATTCGGGTGAATTAATATCCGTTACAGAACGTGCGCCATTGATGAGTCCGAAAGCACCTGCCTGGCCGGCGTATTTATCTGCCGGTTTAGTGGTGATGCTGATCTTTTTGCCGGTAGCTTTATTGAACGTGAACTGCTGGGCTACCTTGCTTAATACTTTTCCGTTGAGTTCAAGTACTGCTGATAAAGAGGAATCTGCTGTCACAACAACAGGCCGTGAATACGTATTGTAGCTGCCTCCTGATGTATATCTAATAGTGCCTTCTTTTGAATTGGTTTCAAGATACCACAGAACACCTTTGTTATCGGGCGTTGGTAAAATAGTAGCTTTTAAACCAAAATAGGCTTTGCTGTAATTAATACCCATCAGGTCGTATCGTTTAAGCTGTATCATCAGCTTTTTTTCAAAATTAGCCCAGTTGCGTTTGTCTTTCTGCGACCACTGTACTTCACTCAATGCACTCAAACGCGGAAAGATCATGTATTCTACTTTAGAAGGATAGTGGATGTATTCAGTCCATAAATTGGCTTGCGCGCCTAATACATAAGTGGCGTCCTTATCAGTTAATTCTTTGGGAACGGGTTCATAGCTATATACTTTTTCTACAGGTATATAACCACCGATGGTTACCGAATCTTCATTTTTTGACTGGGAATAATCAAAATAAACATGACTGCTTGGTGTCATGATCACCTTGTGTTTTTGTTTAGCTGCTTCAATACCGCCTTTTTCACCACGCCAGCTCATTACTACAGCATTGGGAGCCAGGCCGCCTTCCAGAATTTCGTCCCAGCCTATCATGATCTTTCCTTTGCTGTTAACGTGTTTTTCCATGCGTTGTATGAAATAACTCTGCAGTTCATGTTCATCTTTCAGTTGCAGTGTTTTCATGCGTTGCTGGCACCGGGGACATTTTTTCCAGCTTTCCTTAGGGCATTCATCACCTCCTACATGCAGGTATTTACCGGGAAACAAGGGCATGACCTCGTCCAGCACATCCTGCAGAAAAGTAAATACAGAATCATTGCCGGCGCAGAACACCTCATTAAAAACACCCCAGGTTTGTTGTACATGGTAAGGTCCGCCGGTGCAACCCAGCCAGGGATAGGCAGTCAATGCCGCAGAGGCATGACCGGGCATTTCAATTTCAGGTACAATAGTTATATAACGTTTGGCTGCGTATGCTACCACTTCTTTGATCTGGTCCTGTGTATAATAACCACCATAGTAAATACTGTCATTTCCTTTGCCGGGATATCTGCCAATGATGGTGCCATTACGGAACCCGCCAACACTGGTGAGTTTGGGATATTTTTTTATTTCAATGCGCCAACCCTGGTCATCAGTAAGATGCCAGTGGAAATAGTTCAGCTTATGCAGTGCGAGGTAGTCAATATATTTTTTAACAAACTCAACAGGGAAAAAATGTCTTGATACATCCAGGTGCATACCACGATATGCAAACCGTGGATAATCGTAGATGCTTACCAATGGAATATTTAGGGCAGCAGCCTTTTCAACAGGCATTAGCTGTAACAGTGTCTGTACAGCATAAAAGATACCATTTTCATGTTCACCAATAATAGAGATGCCGTTAGTGGTTACATCCATTTTATAAGCACCTTCTGCAACATTGTCTATTTTCTTAAAATTAAAATGAATGCCACCCGCTACTTTCTTTTTAGAAACCTTCAGTTGAAAACCGTACAGTTGTTGCAGGTATGTATTCAGGAAGTCTACGGTATTATTAAATCCTGCTCCTTCCAATACAATGGGTGTATTATGTGTAATGGAAAAATGTCCGGGAGTAGTAGTGAGTTTTACCGGTTCCGGAATGATACTGATCTGTTGTCCATAGCCGGTATACATTATGAATAGTGTGATCAATGTGAACAATGTAGAACGCATAAGTTGAATCTCTTTATATGTTAATAGCATAACAAGGCAATAGCCGAATGTACAAAATAATTGTATTGTTAAAACAGCCACCATTGCATCAAACGATTGCGCAATGATTTTATGGCCTGGTATAAAAGATTGCGTGCTGCCTGGTAATTGATGTTCATGATCTCTGCCACTTCTTCATAACTCATGTCCTGGTAAAACTTCAGGTAAATGATCTCTTTCTGCCGGTCGCTCAGCTGGTTCATAGCGGCAATGACCCTGCCGGCGTTCTCATTATTTTCCTGTTCGGTTATTATGAATGTTTCATGGCTTAATTCAAAGTGTCCTTGTTCTGATAGTTTGTCTGCATCTGCCAGCGGTTGTTGTTTCTGTAGGGCACGGAACAGTTTGTATTTAAGGGCCCGCAGCAGGTAGGCTCTTACGGAAACAGCAGGGGCGGCTGTTTTCTGTTGCCATAACTCTATAAACAACTCTTGTATAACGTCTTCCAGCAGGTAAGTATCAGTACAGATCTTGCTGCCATATCTGTACAGGTATGAATAATGTCTGCGGAAAAGTTCACCTAATGCAGCGTGATCTCCCTTGCAGAAGTTCTCCCAAAGCAGTATGTCGTGCCGGGCGTTATTCAAATGGCTGATTTATAGTTGGATGGTCTGTTAGAATGGTTGATCGCTACATCAAAAATGAAAAAAATACTGATTCAAAGAAAAAAAGTTTTAAAAAAATGATTACAAAAACAAAAATACTGTCACTTATATATGGCAACAAGCAGTATTATGGAAAAAGTTTTTTCAAGCGTTGAAGATATCATTGCAGATGAACGTTTTGCAGGCTGGTACTTTAAAACAGACCAGCGACTGTATAGTGAGTGGGAAACTTACGTGTCCGTACACCCGGAGATACAACCACTGGTTGATGAGTCTGTATTATTGTTGAACCAGTTAAATACTGAAAAAGAAGTTCCGGCCAGCCAGGTAGTGTCAGCAGAGCAACGATTGCTGAAAAGTATCCGTCAGAAGCCGCAACAGGCGGTAATAAGGCGTATGTATATCAAACGTGGCGCGTGGATAGCTGCTGCGGCAGTGATAGTGCTGATGCTGACCGGGGTCGCCTGGTGGTGGCAGATGAACAGACCGGCTTCAGTACAGGCCAATTACGGCGAAGTGCTGGAAAAGATACTGCCTGATGGCACCAAAGTACTGTTGAATGCGCACAGTAAAATTTCTTATGCCTGTAACTGGAATGAAGATGCACAACGTGAAGTATGGTTGAAAGGAGAAGCTTTTTTTCATGTTACCAAAACTGCATCCAAAAGCCGCTTTATAGTACATGCCAACGAATTTGATATTATTGTTACGGGTACACAGTTCAATGTAGTAAGCAAGGAAAAAACCAATAGCGTAATGCTTACGGAAGGAAGTATTATACTGGTTACCAGGGATGGTAAAGAACTGCATATGAAACCGGGCGACTTTGCTGAAATGAACAACGGTACACCGGAAATGAAAACCGTAGAAGAAGGAAGCGTACTGGCATGGCGCGATAGAAAGCTAATGTTCACAGATATTCCCCTCAAAGAAGCAATACCCCTTATAGAAGAGCATTATGGTATAACAATAAAATTAAAAGATGCTTCGCTGGGCGATAAACCAATGAGAGGTATTTTGTCAAATGATAACCTGAATGTAATGCTGCAATCACTGGAAGCAGCCTTCGGGTTAAAAGCCACACGCCAGGGCGATGTGGTAACCATTACCGGCTCCTGATAACATCAGGTTCAGATACCAGACATCAAAACTATTAAGCACATGAGAAAAATTCGATTAAACCCGGGTTGGGCATTGCTATGCCTTATCGTGACTGCGAATTGCTATTCCTACGGACAAAACAACTATGCTTTTGCTGCCGACAAAAAACTTCGTCAGCCTGTAGCCGAAGTAGCTGCAGAAGATCCTTCACAAAGCAAAACAGCCAGCTTATTCCATGTACTGACACAACTGAATAAAAAGAAAGGTGTTTATTTCCTGTTTGCCGATACTGCTTTTGGAAACAAACAGGTCAGTACCGTATACGATGAAAAGAAAGATGTTATTGTAATATTGGAGCAACTTTTGCAGAATACCGGTCTTACCTACAAAAAAATCGGCGATAATACCTTCGTCATTTTAAAAATGAAAGAACGTACTGCCGGTAACAACAACTCCGGCACTCTGGCTTCAACAGAAAGTTCACTGAACTACAGCAATGTATTAAAGTCTGTTTATGCCATGGTGCGTGGAAAGGTAACAGGCGCTGGTGGTGTAGCGCTACCTGGTGTCAGCATTACCATCAAGGGTACTGTCAGAGGGGTTTCATCAAGCAGTACGGGCGAATTTATGATACAGGCGGAGAAAGGAGAAGTGCTGGTGTTCTCAATAGTGGGGTACCAGACGAGGGAAGTGTTGATATCAAGTGAACAATGGCTGGATGTTGACCTGTTGCAAACCCAATCGCAACTGGATGAAGTAGTAGTTACTGCATTGGGTATACGCAAAGAATCACGCAGAGTGGGATATGCAGTGGCTACTGTACCCGGTGAACAACTGACCAAATCACGTGAGATCAATATCGGTAATGCACTGGTGGGTAAAGTAGCCGGCGTAAACAGTTCCGGTCCGTTGAGTGGCCCGGGTGGCTCTTCAAGGGTTACTATACGCGGTAATTCATCGCTTACGTTCGATAACCAGCCGCTGTATGTTATCAATGGTATTCCCATGAATAATGACAATATGGGTAATGCGGGTAAGTGGGGTGGTGCTGACCTGGGTGATGGTATTTCTGCCATCAATGCCGATGATATTGAAGAAATGACCGTATTAAAAGGTGCTGCCGCAGCAGCGTTGTATGGCCAGCGGGGCAGAAATGGTGTGATCCTGATCACGACCAAATCAGGCAAACTGAAAAAGACATTGGGTGTTGAGTTTAACAGTAATGCTACCATCGACCGTATCAATGACTTTACTGATTTTCAGCAGGAATACGGTCAGGGTACACAGGGCAATAAACCAATTGATGCTACCTCAGCCAGGCTTACAGGGTTAAGCTCGTGGGGCGCCAAACTGGATGGATCCATGCTCACCCTGTTTGATGGAAAACAACATCCGTACAGTGCAGTGAGTAAGAATAATCTGAAAGATTTTTATAAAACAGGTTATACATTTACCAATACCATCGCATTTTCAGGTGGTAATGAAAGCGGCAGTTATCGTTTGTCGCTGGGTGATCTGCGCAATAATGGCGTATATCCCAACTCGAAGTATTCGCGCAACAATGCCAATCTTGATCTTAACTATAAACTTTCTGATAAATGGTCCGGACGTGCCAATGTTACCTATGTAAAAGAAACCGGCACCAACCGTTCCAACTTAAGTGATGCACCGGGAAATGGTAACTATGCCATCCTGTTCCTGCCACCTAATGTAAAAGCGGATTACCTGGCTCCTGGTTATGATGCCAGTGGCAACGAAATACGCTATAGTGCAGATGATTTTTCGACCAATCCCTATTTTGCTGCCAACCGTTTCCAGAACAATACATCCAAAGACAGGATACTGGGTGTTGCCAGTCTGCGTTATGCACCTGTAAGTTCGTTTTATATACAGGCACGCATTGCCAACGACTTCTTTGCTTTCAACGCCACACAGATAACACCTACCGGTACCGCGTACAGACCAGCAGGTAGCCTTGACCTGGAACGTACCAATAATTTCAACGAGTTCAATGCCGATGTGCTGGCAGGATTTAATAAGAGCATTTCAAAAGATTTTGGTATCAACATCACTGCGGGTGGTAACCTGTTGCGCATGAAACAGAAGATCACAGACATCAATGCCAGCGCCTTTGCTTTCCCATATCTGTACAATCCGGCTACCGCAGGTACTAAAAACGCTACCATCAGTACGCCGCGTAAAGAAGTACAATCACTGTATGGTTCAGCAGAATTCTCCTACAAGAACATGTTGTTCCTGAATGTTACCGATCGCAATGACTGGTCCAGCACTTTACCGGCAGGTAATAATTCCTACAACTATCCATCAGTCAATGCATCGTATGTGTTCTCAGAAAGTATTAAACCCGACTGGCTGAACTTTGGTAAACTGCGCGTGGGTTATGCCATGGTAGGTGGTGATGCGCCGGTATTCTCAACAGCGCTCTACTACAATACACTTGGCGCTAACATCAATGGTGTAGCGATTGGCAACCTGGAGAACAAGATCCCCAACAACGCTATCGAACCACTTAAAATAAAAGAGCTGGAAGCAGGGGTAGAGCTGAAGTTATTAAAGAACAGGTTGTCGGTAGATGTATCGGTATACAAAAAGCAAACACTGAATGATATTGTGGAAGGAACAGTATCGCAAACTTCAGGCTACACCAGTGCTATTATTAATATTGGTAAAATTGAGAACAGGGGTATTGAAATAGCAGTGGGCGGTACACCTGTATCAACACGCAATTTTACATGGTCTTCCAGCTTTAATTTTTCGCACAACAAGAATAAGGTAATACAGCTTGCAGAAGGGCAATCCTTTATGCAGGTGCCTGGTGGTGAATCGCGTACAGAACGCGCCTTTATCCAGCACATTCTGAATATGCCGTTTGCACAGGTAATGGCCTTTGATTACAAACGTGATATAAAAGGTAACCTGGTACTGGACGCTACCAATCTGCCACAGGCTGCAGGCACACTCACTTCGTTTGGAACAGGTGTACATCCCATTACCGGAGGATGGAGCAATGATATCACCTTTAAAAATCTTACACTCTCTTTCCTGATAGATTATAAATATGGTGCTGTGATCTACTCCGGTACTAATTCAAGGGCTTACGGATATGGCGTATCCAAAGAAACTTTACCAGGCCGGCAGGGTGGCGTTGTTGTGAAAGGTGTGGATGACCAGGGCAATCCAGTGAATGGTACTGTAGATGCACAAACTTATTACAACAGGCTGGCGTCAGTTTCTGCGCTGCATGTGTACAATGCAGATTTTATTAAGTTCCGTTCCCTGTCGCTGACCTATATTTTCCCTGCTGCCAGACTGGGAAAAAAATTACAGGGACTTAGTATTTCGCTGGTAGGCAGAAACCTGTTCTATATCCATAAAAGCACCCCCAATATTGATCCGGAAGCCAATTACAATAATACAAATGCCCAGGGACTTGAATACGCAGGCTTACCCAGTGTGCGCTCAATGGGCTTGAACCTGAATGTGAAATTCTAAAAACAATCAATGCTATCATAAAAACTGCATTATGAAACACCTGTACAGAACTGCGCTATTGATTGCTTTACCGGTTGCATTGTTGCTGACCGGTTGTACAAAAGATTTTGAAAGCATCAATACCGATACCAACAAATCATCGGCTGATACTTATGTTCCGGGTTATAACCTTACCCGCGCTCAACTGGAATTTACGGGCAACAGTGATTTCAGTTATGAAACCTGGCGTGTGAATATTATCTATGCGGGTATGATGATGCAGCAATTGGCCAACACGGGCTGGTATGCAGGTGACAAATATATCCAGAATGACGCCTTTGCATCTGCTTATTTTGATGTGGCTTATCGCGACCAGGTGAAATATGTAATGGATCTGCTGGAAATTACGAAGGATAAGCCGCTGTATGCAAACCTGTACCAGGTAGGACGTATTGTACGTGTACTGATCTTTCATCGGATTACTGATCTGTATGGTGATATTCCATATTCAGAAGCAGGACTGGGTTACTACAGACGCGTGTTCACTCCGAAATATGATACACAGAGCAGTATTTATGCCGACATGCTGAAAGAACTGGATGAGGCAGCCAAAGCGCTGGATGATTCCAAAGATAAGATCGGTACCAGTGATCTTGTTTTCCGTGGCGCTACCAATGCTGTAACATTATGGAAAAAAACAGCTTACTCGCTGATGCTGCGCCTGGCAATGCGGTTGACAAAAGTAGATGCCCCGACCGCAAAAACATGGGCAGAGAAAGCGTATGCAGGAGGATTGATCAGTTCCAATGCAGAGAATGCCTACGTTGCTCATGATGCAGCCGGTGGCCGTACTACGGTGAACAGGAACAGCAATATATTGAGTGGTGAATGGAATGCTACAGGTAAAGGAGAAGTGTTCCTGAGTAAAACGTTTATTGATTTTCTGAAAAACAATAACGATCCGCGTTTGCCTTTCATGGCGCAGATACACTCTTCCGGCAATACCACACCTGCACAACAGGTAGGTATGCCCAATGGCTACGATCAGAATGGCGGTGCCACTGATATTACACATGCAGCCAATTATCCTGCTGATGTCAATAACTATTCAACCATTCGCAGTAGTGTGATGCTGAAATTGGCCGCACCTACTTTCCTGGTAACTTATGCACAGGTGGAGCTATTACTGGCAGAAGCAGCAAAAAGAGGATGGAGTGTTGGTGAAAGTGCTGCCGCACATTATAAAAAAGGAGTTACTGCTGCTATGACACAACTGGCACAGTTTGATGCGGGAGCCACACTTTCTGAAAGTGATGCCGACAATTATTTACTGGCTCATCCCTATGCTGATGCCACCGGTTTTCAGCAGATCAATACGCAGTATTGGGTAGCCAGTTTCCTGGATTGGTACGAAGTATGGTCCAACTGGCGCAGAAGCGACTACCCCACGTTGGTACCCGTGAATTATGTAGGCAATGCTACCGGTGGTAAAGTTCCACGTCGCATGTTGTACCCTGCTTCAGAAGCATCTGCGAATGGCACGAATCTGCAACAGGCACTCAGTCGACAGGGTGACAACGTTTTTATGACACGCGTTTGGTGGGATAAACCCTGATAGTGTGGTGTAAGAAAATATCCGCCCTATTGGCTCGTCCGGGCGGCCGAAGCAGAAGATAGTTGACAAGTTGAAAAGGTTGATAAGGAAATCAACGACCATTTACCACTCACAATTCACTTTTGACTACACGAGTAAAAGAATTCGAAACATAAACACCAAATTCAAAACCTTCGTTGGGAAGCACATATAGAGCATGACAAAAAATCCCGCAGCATCAGCTACGGGATTTTATTTTAAATCGTATTTGTATTTTGCTAATACCCTGCAGCTAAAACCTGGTACCTCTCTTACGGTACTACCGGTAATATCACGCTGCTGCTGTTAATGGCATCATGATGTATGCGGATGGTTGCTTTCTGAAAATCGCTGTCGCTGCATTCGTAAATGTTTACAAATTTCTGCGGATTGCGGTCTACCAGCGGGAACCAACTGCTCTGGATCTGTATCATAATGCGATGCCCTTTCCGGAAGGTATGCGCAACATCGGGCAATTCAAACTTTACATGTTCCACTTTATTGGGTTTGAATGCTTCCGGTTTTTCAAAACTATTGCGGAAACGTCCACGCATTATTTCGCCACGTACCAGCATCTGATAACCACCCATCGGGTAAGGTCCGCCGGCATCACGACCCGTATTGGGTATTGTGCCCGGGTAACGGAAATCATCAGGGAATACATCAATCACTTTTACTACAAAGTCAGCATCGGTGGTAGAAATACTGGTCAGCAGATCGGCCACTACTGTTCCTGCAAGTGTTACATTGTTATCTAAAACTTCTGTCTGGAAAGTGAGCACATCAGGTCTGCGTGTGGCAAAACGCTGATCGTCGGTCATATAATCTCTTGTTCTGCCAAAATGTACATCTTCAGTGTAGGGTACTGGATGTTGCGGATCGCTGATGTATTCGCTGAAACTGGTTTTGGCAACAGGTTTATCCCAGCCAAGTTTTCCATCCGGTTGCAGGTAAATGGCTTTGTCCTGTTTTTCAACAGGAGGCCATTGCGGTAAACTTTTCCATTCATTTACACCGGTGAAAAAGATTGTTGCTTCCTGTAATTTGGAAATATCGCCTTTACCTTTCAGGAAATAATTGAAGAAAGGCAGTTCAATATTGTTCTGATACCAGTACGCGGTGTTAGAACCAAAACGTACATTGCCCAGTTTAGAGCCATCAGCAGAACCCCACTGTCCGTGATACCAGGGGCCCATTACAATTTTATTGAAAGCAGTCGAAGGGTTTTTCTGTTCAATGGCTTTGTAAAGGTTCCATGCACCATAACAATCTTCCGCGTCAAACAATCCTCCTACGGTCAGTATAGCAGGTTTGATATTGTTGACAAAATTGCGTGGGTTACGGGCTTTCCACCAGTCATCCAGGTTGGGATGTGCATACAACTCTTTAAAGAACTTAAGGCTATCGCCGGTCAGTTTCAGAAAATTCTGTAAGGAGCCGATGTTGAGATATGTTTGATAATTGTCATTGCGTGGCATCTGTAATGCAGAACGCGGGCCAACGCTGGTAGGTACCGGACGGGGATAGCCGAATCCGCCGGCGTAGAAACTGAAACAATCCATCAGCATAAAGGCTCCGTTGTGATGAAAATCATCACCCATAAACCAATCGGTAACTGGTGCCTGCGGGCTTACCGCTTTTAAAGCAGGGTGACCGCTGAGTGCAGCCATAGTAGAATAAAAACCTGGATAAGACACACCAAATACACCTACATTACCATTGTTGCCCGGGATATTCTTTACCAGCCAGTCAATAGCATCGTAAGTATCACTGGCTTCGTCAATTTCATTTCCTTTTTTATTGGCATTGAAAGGACGCACATCCTGGAATTCACCTTCGCTCATCCAGCGGCCACGTACATCCTGTATTACAAAAATGTAGTTTTCGCGTGCATAATACCGGCGCTGTGTATTCCAGAGTCCGGCACCGAAATTCTGTTCGCCGTAGGGTGCGCAGGAGTACGGCGTACGTGTCATCAGGAAAGGATGTTTTTCTGTGGCATCTTTCGGAATGTAGATGGCTGTAAACAATTTAACGCCGTCGCGCATGGGGATGTACACTTCTTTTTTGGTGTAATTATCGCGAATCCATGCAGAGTCTTGCGGATAAGGTGTCAACGGGGCCATCTGCGCGTGCGAAACCTGCAGCAGCAACAGCAACCCGATGGTGAGCAGAAACATTCTCATGAGTGATGTATTTAGTTTTCCTTTAATTTTAGCAGATTAAATGTAGGGAATGTTCTTTAACTCTTTTTTCAAATTATATGAGCGACAATAAACAGGTGATAGAAAACTTTTATACTGCTTTTGCCCGGCTGGACTGGCAGGCTATGAATGCCTGTTATCATGACGAGGCATTTTTTTATGATCCTGTTTTCCATAATCTGCAGGTCCGCGAGGTAAAAGCTATGTGGGAAATGCTGTGCAAACAGGCTAAGGATTTTTCTGTAACTGCCGATCATATTGAGGCCGATGAGGAAGGCTATGGCTCGTGCAACTGGATAGCTACCTATACGTTTTCTACTACGGGCAAACGGGTGGTGAATCATTGTAAGGCGCGTTTTAAATTTGAAGATGCAAAGATCATTGAACACCTGGATGATTTTGACCTGTGGAAATGGAGCCGCCAGGCATTGGGCATGAAAGGCTTGTTGCTGGGTTGGTTGCCATTTGTACAGAACGCCCTACACCGCCGCGCCCGGAAGAGCTTGAAGAAATTCATGAAGCAGCAGAACCGGTTATAAGTACTAAGTTATAAGTGTAGCCGTTGGATTTACCTACAGCTTAATACCTGCAACCTATCACCCAGATTATGCAAACTGTAACCTTGAAATAAACCAATCACATGACCACACGCCGTAGATTTCTCCATACCTCATTATTCAGTTCGGCTGCTATGCTGGCAGAAAAAAAATTGCTGGCAGGTACCGGAAAATCATATCCCGTTATGAAAAATGAACCTGTTGTTATTTCTACCTGGGATTTTGGTATTGCTGCCAATACTGAAGCATGGAAAACACTCAGCGCCGGTGGCCGTGCGCTGGATGCTGTGGAAGCAGGTGTGAAAATTCCGGAAGCTGATCCTACCAATCAGAGCATTGGGTATGGTGGTTTGCCAGACAGGGATGGGCGTGTTACGCTGGATGCCTGTATTATGGATGAGCATTATAATTGCGGAGCTGTAATGTGCCTGGAACATATTATGCATCCTATTGCTGTAGCAAGACTGGTAATGGAAAAAACACCACACGTAGTACTGGTAGGTGATGGGGCTTTACAGTTTGCCATAGCCAACGGGTTTACCAAACAAAACCTGCTGACACCAGAAAGTGAAAAAGCATGGAAGGAATGGTTGAAAACCTCTAAATACCAGCCCGAAATAAATATTGAGAACAGGTTGTATAAAAAAGAAAATGATCCTATGCCCGGTGGTCCTGAAAATCACGATACCATTGGCATGATTGCATTGGATGCTGCCGGTAATTTAAGTGGTGCATGTACTACTAGCGGTATGGCTTTTAAAATGCATGGAAGGATAGGAGACTCTCCTATTATTGGTGCAGGACTGTATGTGGATAATGAAGTGGGCGCTGCTACTTCTACCGGAGTGGGAGAAGAGGTGATCCGTATTGTAGGCTCGCACCTGGTGGTAGAACTGATGCGACAGGGCTTATCACCGGAGAATGCCTGTAAAGAAGCGGTACAGCGGATCATCAGTCGCGGACCCGAAAGAGCCAAAAAAGTACAGGTTGGATTTCTTGCACTGAATAAAAAAGGAGAATACGGTGCCTATGCTTTGCAAAAGGGATTTACCTATTCTGTAAAAAGCAATAAAGAAGAGAAAGTGTATAAAGGGAAGTGTGTGTGGTAATTTGAAAATTTGTGAATGGGTTGATTTGAGAATGAGAAAGCAGATTGTTAGATGGCTTGATCGTTTGATAGTTGAAGCTACCCTGTATTCCCGCTCGCTGTCCGAAGCCTATAGCTCGTACCTTTTTCAGACCTCCTTTTTCCTAAAACTTACAACATATAACACAATGCTGCTTGAAGTTTGTGCTTTCAATGTACAGTCGGCGATCATTGCTGAAAAGGCAGGAGCAAAACGTATAGAATTGTGTGATAATCCTGTTGAAGGAGGTACTACACCTTCGTATGGCGCTATCAGGCAAGCGAGGCAACATGTTGCTATAGACCTGTATCCTATTATACGTCCGCGGGCGGGCAGCTTCTGTTATGATGCTTACGAATTTGCTATGATGAAAGAAGATATCCTGTTGTGCAAACAACTGGGGTGTGACGGCATATCCACAGGTGTGCAGACGCAGGATGGTGCTATTGATGCGGAAAGGATGAAGCGTATGGTGGAATGGGCATATCCGATGGGCGTAACCTGTCACCGTGTATTTGACAGAACACCTGATCCCTTTGCTGCACTGGAAACACTGATCGCATGTGGATGTGAGCGGGTATTGACCAGCGGACAGAAAAGTACCGCGCCTGAGGGGATCGTATTACTGGCAAAACTGGTAGAACAGGCCGCCGGAAGGATCGTTATAATGCCAGGTGCAGGTGTTCGGTCTTCCAATATAGAACAACTGATCCGTGAAACCGGTGCTGAAGAATTTCATACTTCTGCGCGCATGACGGCAAAAGATAATGTGCAATATCAGAATGCTGCAATACAGGATACCGGGCATTTTTATCTGGCCAACGAAGAAGAGATCCGCAGTTTGCTGCTGGCGTCAAAGTAGCTAACTGCAAAAGAGAAAAAATGGCATCACGAACATGATATTATTATGGCTGTTGCGGGTTAAAACAAAAGCTCTCCGCAGGGAGAGCTTTTGTTTAGGTGGCATCATGAGAAGCCTTTCATGGCAATACTTATTGTGGTATGGCATATAGTTTTGGTTGTGTAATACCTTTTTGTTCGTAACCGGCCTTATTCATGTTAAAATGCATTTCAGACATCAGGTTCAGGTATTTTTCAATTACATCCAATCCTACTTCTTTGCGTCTGGCATTCACATTGGCACTGTCAACCAACGGACGTGGAATAGCCTGGCAAATAGCCAGGTTGTAGGTTACCTGTGTTCCATACACCTGTTTGCTGCCGGTGTTCAGTAACACCCGGTCGGTGAGGTATGCATAGTTTTTAGGATCTGCATTGTTTTTATTAACCTGCTCCTTCATGGCATTCAGTACTTTTTTCTGGAAGTCCGGCGTTTTATCGCAATGCTGTACCATCAGCCAGAAGTTTTGTTCCCCTTCTTTGCCTACCAGATCATAACCGGGATAACCGTACTGAGCAAATACCTGTTCCAGTATTTTTTTGTGAGTACTAAAAACACTGTCTTTAAAATGCTGCCATTCTTCTGATGGTAATTCCCTGTATTTACCCTGCGGAACGTTAGCGGCAACCTGGTCAACGGTTACCATGCTTTTTAAAGAATCAGCTAATACCTGGTTGAATTTTGCTGTTTTGTTCTGTGCTGTTGCCAGCATAGCGGTACATAACAAGATGAATAAGAGAGGTGTTTTACGCATATTATAATGTTTAAGGTTCAACATATAAGGTAATGCCGGCTACGGGAAGTAACTGCCGGTCTTTTGTACTGGTAAATTCTTTTACCAGCAAATCTTTGTCAGGAGTGATCTTTTGTGTACTCACCAGTTTGTCATTGATAAAGAACTGTACCGGTTTACTGATGTCTATCAATTCGGGGTACACGTAAAAGGAGAACTGTTTAACGCAGGAGATCTCAATTTTTACCACATTGTTTTTGATAGATGCTTTGATTGCGCCGGACTTGTGCAGGTTGTAATTGGCTTTTACGGGTTTACCATCTCTGGTAATGGTAGGGTTCAGCACCGGGTGCCAGGATGCAGGTGTGGCGGCGGTATCCAGCTCATTGATAGCAATCCAGTGGTAACGGCCATTGGCAACGTTGTCTGTTTGCCATTGTATAGTAGCGGGAAAAGGATTCCTGATACGATGTTGTAATGTGTCGTAAATAAAGTTCAGTGAATCAGGAGCTGCATAGGGCAACCCATGCTTTCCTGTAACATTGTAATTATGCCAGTTAGCGCCCTGTTGTTGTGCATAGTGATAGATCTCGTTTACCGTAGTGTTTTTAAAAAGGCCATCATCTGTGCCACTGATACCGTAAAAGGGGGTCTGATTACCAAGATTGGTAAAATGGGTGTTGAAACCATATAATCCCGGATAGTAACAAATGCCCAGTGATGCTGCAAAAGCAGTCGGTTTATTCAAGGCGAGCCAGAAAGCACCGCGACCGCCATCTGAGTGTCCTGATACGTAAACCCTGTTATCATCAATATTGTACAATGACTTTACAAAACTGATCTCTCTTATCAGGGTTTCAAAAGCCAGTTGATGATACAGCCAGTTGATATCTTTTCGTGCAAAAGCGTAAATAACAAATGCCTGTTGCCGTACCTGTTCTCTGAGTACGTCTTTTTCAAAATCAGGTGTATTTATATTGGTGTTGAATACGGGACTATTGCCTGCCGCACCGTGCAGGTAGAGATATAATGATGTTTTCTTTTTGGGATTATAAGTGCGGGGTATATAGACGAGGAATGGTACAGTAAGTGTGTCATTCACTCTGATGTTGTACTGGGTCCAGTGATCAGTAACAGGTGGTGTGGCATAGTTATCAAAATTCCTGATGGATTGGAATAATGCAGGAAACTTTTTCTTTGCTGCCTGTTGCTGCCAGTAAGCAGTATCTGTAAGAAATGAGTGATTGAGCCTTTTGCCGGTATCATTAACGGCTGCAAGGTATTTGCTGATCTCTGCCTGCACCGAATCATACCTGACTTTCAGCGAAGCCATACCTTTTTTCCATACATCGGTATTCCTGATACAACCGGAGGTGGTATCATTGGCAAAGAACTCATAATTGTAAAAATCGCCGTGCTCCATAAACTCTTTGAAATACTGCAATGCTTTGTCCGGCTGGCCGCACTGACAGGCACATACCGAAGCCTGGTATAAAGGGTAATTGACCTTACGGATGGAGAATGCCTTTTCGTACCAGTACAATGCATTGCAATAGTCTTTTTTATTGTAAAGGCCGTAAGCCCTTGACGTATAGGCTCCCAGCGAATCTTCCTGGGCTTTTAGCAGGGTACTTATAGCAAGTGCTGCTATAAGAAACAGAGGTGTTTTGTTGAGCATAGCGCCTTTTTCTGGTTGAAGTACGAAGTAAATCGTAATGTGGCGCGTGAAATTGTATTTTTCGGACAATCCCTATTCTTTAACAAATTTGAAGATGAGCCTCTCGTCGGCCAGTTTTTCTATGGAGTTAAAAAAAGCAGATGGGTTTGAGCCCGTAAGTTTGTTGTATACTTTAATGAAATAGGCCTGGTCGTAGAAATTGCTGGCGTACCCGATCTCTGTCAGTTTTTTGAAACGTTCGCTGAACAGCTTGTTTTGCAACGAATGCCGGAAACGCGCAATCTTTTTATAGGCTACCGGCGAAATACTCATGTGTTTATCAAACAGCCTGTTGAACGAGCGTACGGTCAGTTCCAGCTTTTCGGCGATGGCTTCGATAGAATGCTCCTCTGAAAAATCGGTCAGTAAAGCAATGGCCTTATCAACCGTTTCGTAATCGCTGTTGGTATTGTATACTGCAAGCAGGAAATCTTCCAGTAATGCCTGTTGTTCTGTTACATCATCTGTAGCAAAGAACTGTTGTTCAAAAGTGTGATACCTGGCCTGTTGGTACCAGTCAGTAAACACCTGCGAATCTTCCGCGGCAATGACTGAAAATGGTTGTGAAATAAACCGGTTAATACCCATTGGTTTGAATACAATGGTCAGTTTGTTCACCGGACCCTTCAGGTTGATCAGCAATGGTGCCTGGTAGCTGCGCTGTATAAGGGCCAAAGGTGTACCGTTATTATTGGCATATACACCGGTATAGTTCTTCCTGATCTCACACACTGCAGATTTATGAATGCTAAGCGGCACATTGATATTGGGAAAAGCGTAGTAAGTGGTATTGAAATCGGGCGATTCCGCTTTCAACAGGTAAAAGAACGCAACATGCTGTTGCAGTACGGGATGCTTCGGATAGTAATTTTCAATGTTCACAGGTTGCAAGATAAGACATCGTGAGTCGTGAATCGTTAGTTGTAAGTAGTTGCTGCTGTATTTGCCCGCCGCTTGTGGTTCAAAGGCCGCAGCGGTCAACAACAATCAAGCCTTATAACCATCAAACCATCCTACAACCTTCCCTTAAAACAAAAGCACCTGCCTGGCGACAGATGCTTTTTGATATATTCAAGAAATTACAGCCGGAGCTTATAATCCCATTTTCTTTTTCAGATTCTGGTCTATAGCGTCCAGGAACTCTTCTGTATACAGGTAATGATCGCCATGGCTTACTTTATTGCCGTGGATGCAAACTGCCAGGTCTTTGGTCATTTTACCGCTTTCAACTGTTTCAATACAAACAGCTTCAAGGGTATTGCTGAAGTCGATCAGCGCCTGGTTATTGTCCAGTTTACCACGGAAGGCCAGGCCACGTGTCCATGCAAAGATAGATGCAATAGGGTTGGTGCTGGTAGGTTTGCCGGCCTGGTGATCACGGAAGTGACGTGTTACAGTACCATGAGCAGCTTCGGCTTCCATGGTTTTGCCATCGGGCGTAACCAGTACGGAGGTCATCAGACCCAGTGAGCCAAAGCCTTGTGCCACGCTGTCACTCTGTACATCGCCATCGTAGTTTTTACAGGCCCATACAAAGTTGCCGTTCCATTTCAGGGCGCTGGCAACCATGTCATCAATCAGGCGGTGCTCGTATACAATACCTGCTTCCTGAAATTTCTGTTTGAACTCGTTTTCATAGATGTCAGCAAAAATATCTTTGAAACGGCCATCGTATTTTTTCAGGATGGTGTTCTTTGTGCTCAGGTAAAGCGGCCATTTTTTGCTCAGCGCCATGTTGAAGCAGCTACGGGCAAAACCTTTTACGCTTTCGTCTGTATTGTACATAGACAGTGCCACGCCATCACCTTTGAAATTATACACTTCAAAGGTCTGTGGTTCACCACCATCTTCAGGTGTAAAGGTCATAGTCAATTTGCCTTTACCTTTAATAACAGTATCAGTAGCGCGGTACTGGTCGCCAAATGCGTGACGGCCTACAATGATGGGGGCAGTCCAGTTAGAAACCAGGCGCGGGATATTTTTGATAACGATTGGCTCACGGAAAACGGTTCCGTCCAGGATGTTGCGGATAGTACCGTTGGGGCTTTTCCACATTTGTTTCAGGCTGAACTCCTTTACACGGGCCTCATCAGGAGTAATGGTGGCACACTTAATACCAACTCCGTATTGTTTAATGGCATTGGCAGCATCAACTGTTACCTGATCATTGGTCTGATCGCGGTACTCTACGCCAAGGTCATAATATTTAATGTCTAATTCGAGATAAGGAAGAATGAGCTTGTCCTTAATGAATTTCCAGATAATGCGCGTCATTTCATCGCCATCCAGTTCTACTACAGGGTTTGCTACATGGATCTTTTTTGACATAATGACTGTGTTTTACAATTTATAAGTGTGCAAACCTACGCCAAAATGAATAAATTTCACAAAGGTGATTTAATAGTAATGTATTATTTAGTATTAAATGGTTGTGGGATGTTATTATAATGAGTAATCCGGAGGATTGGTAAACAAAAATTATTAGTTCGCCCGGATATACTGAACAAGAGTACCGACAGATTACGATAAATTATAAATTGCTGTTATGCTTGTGATGCTGGAGCAATATACAAGCCGTTTTTTCAGCCTTACCGCCGAGGAACTGGCCGCTTTAATGGAGGCTACGGAAGTACGTTCATATAACCGTAAGTTCAAACTGATCGATATTGATGAAAAAGAAGAACATTGCCATTTTATAGTACAGGGACTGGTGCGTAAATTTTTTTACCGGGATAAACATGAGGTCATTACCCAACTGGCCAAAGAAGGAGAACTGATCAGTTCTTCTGTTTCTTTTCTAACGGGTAAAGGTTCCGAATATGTTATAGAAACTGTTGAAGAAAGCAAGTTGCTAACGCTGAATAAACAACGGATGCAGGCGTTGTTCAATGAATACCCACGATTGCAAAAACTTGAGCGACTGATCCTTACCGACCTGTTGCTGCGAAAATCCATGCGCGAGCAGGAACTGCTGAAATACACCACCCGTGAGCGCTTTGTACGATTTATGAACCAGCAGCATGAACTTTTCCAGCGGGTACCCCAGAAATTCCTTGCTTCTTACCTGGACATTAAACCTGAAACTTTCAGTCGTTTAAAACACCTGCTGGTACCCGGAAAAAATACAGGTACTTCTGAATAAATCATTGTATGTATGCCATCATTGCCAATTGTGGACATCAGATACTATTTTGAAAGCCTACTGACATACCTGCAACGGTATGCGCCTCTTAACCGGGATGATTTTAAAAAACTCGTTCCCTTTCTTGAAGTACGTAATTTCGAGAAAAAAACGGCCATACTGCCCATAGGCATTGTCGAAAACTATGTGAATGTAGTAATGCGTGGTATGGTGCGCAAAAGCATCCGTACAAAGGGCAACGACCTTACCCTGCAACTGGCTACCGAAGGTCATTTGATCCATTCTGAAATTTCGTTTCATCAGCGTATTCCCTCCGAAATGATCATTGAAACGGTTGAACCTTCCATTGTTATCAGCATTAGCTACGAGAATATGCAAACCGTGCTGGAAGAGTTTGCCTGGGCCGAACGGCTGGCCGGCGCCATCATTGCCGCGATGTACATCCAGAAAGATGCCCGTGCCATGCTGCAACTGACCAAAGGCACCAAAGAACGTTTTATTGATTATGTTACCAACAACCCGCAGATGCTGCAACGGGTACCCCAGAAAATTCTTGCCTCGTACCTGAACATCAAACCCGAAACCTATAGCCGGTTGAAGCATTTGTTGCGGGGAAGGAGTTAGTGGCGGTTTGAAGAGGGACAAGGTTTAAGAAGCAAGATACAAGATTCAAGAAAGGCCGGAAAGGAAATGCAAAGTAAGGAAAGGTTGAAAAGTTGATAAGGAAATCAGATACTATTGAGCATTCATTACCTACCACTCACCATTCACAACCCCAAATCGGACAAAACATTGATTGTCCAATGCTTATCCTATATTAATCTATCCGGGCCGCTATTATGCAGTTTCGCCTAATTTTGCGCCATTATTTTACCGCTATGGATAATCCCCAGCCAGTACTCTCATTCGACAATACAGGGAACGCATTTGCCTATAAAACTGATAAAGAACTAAAAAAAGCCGAATTCCTCTTTTCCTCTATGGGATACAGTGGCCTGGTAAAACTGGGTACACGGTTCACTCCCTGGGCTATCAAGGCCGGTTTACCTATAAAAGGGCTTATCCGCAATACTATTTTCAAACAGTTTGTAGGGGGAGAAACCCTGAATGCAACGGCTGATGTAGCTAAAAAACTGGGTGAATACCATGTGCAGGTGATCCTGGACTATGGCGTGGAAGGCGGTGAGGACGGCGAGCAGGGGTTTGACCATGCTACCGACGAATTTATCCGTGTGATTGAATATGCAGCCACACAGCCCAATATTCCCTTCATGAGCATTAAAGTAACCGGTTTTGCCGCCTTCGGCTTGCTGGAAAAACTGGACAAAGCCATGAAAAAGGCTTCCGGTCCGCTGATGAAGCGGTTTGCCGAAGCCATTGACACACTTACCGAAGCCCAGAAAGATGCCTGGATGCGTGTTTCGGTACGGATGAAAAAGATCTGCGATACGGCTGCTGCCAGCAAAATAGGTGTATTGGTGGATGCTGAAGAAACCTGGATCCAGGATCCTGTGGATGCCCTGACCATGGTAATGATGAGCAATTACAACAAACAAACGCCTGTTGTATACAATACCATCCAGTTATATCGTCATGACCGTTTGCAGTTCCTGAAAGATTCATTTGAAGCTGCTGCAGAGCGCAATTTTATCCTGGGTGCCAAGCTGGTGCGTGGCGCTTATATGGAAAAAGAACGCAAACGTGCTGCTGAACTGAACTATCCTTCTCCCATTCAACCCGATAAAGAAGCCAGCGACCGCGATTATAACCTGGCAGTAGCATTTTGTATTGACCACCTGGACCGTATTGCTACTATTGTGGCTTCTCACAATGAACAAAGCAACCTGGATGCTGCCCGCCTGCTACAGGAAAAACAAATACCTGCACATCATCCGCATATCCATTTCTCACAGTTATACGGCATGAGCGACAATATTACTTTTAACCTTGCCAAAGCCGGGTTTTCTGTAAGCAAATACCTGCCTTTCGGACCTATTGATGATGTGATTCCTTACCTCATGCGTCGTGCACAGGAGAACTCTTCCGTTTCCGGTCAAACAGGAAGGGAACTGGCACTGATCCGTAAAGAGATCAAAAGAAGGAAAGGGTGATGGTAAGATCGTTTTATTGTTGTATTGTTTGATTGTTATTGCGCAACCAGACCATAAAGCCATCAAACAATCTAACCATCTTATATGCAGAAGCTTTTACCCAGCCATTAACCCTGTCATTCACACATTGACAAATCCGCACATTTGCACATTGCCCTATTTCAATTTTTCTGCAAACAGCTTCAGTGTTCTTTCCCAGGCCAGTTTGGCTGCATCTGCATTGTAGCGTGTAGGGGCTGTATCGTTGTTGAACGCATGCTGGGCGCCTTCATATACAAACAACTGGTATTGCACACCAGCTTTTTTCAGTGCTTCCTCGTAAGCGGGAATGCCGGCATTTACACGTTCGTCCAGTCCGCCGTAGTGCAGTAGCACCGCTGCTTTGATCTTAGGAACATCTGCAGCTTCCGGTTGACGCCCGTAATACGCTACTGCGGCTTTCAGGTCGGGTACATTTACTGCCAGTTGATTGGCCAGACCGCCTCCCCAGCAGAAACCTACACAGCCGGTTTTACCATTGCAGTCTTTGCGGCTTTTGAGATAATCAAAGGCTTTGATAAAGTTGTTGAGATTTTTCTGGTTGTCAATTTTGGCAAACATGCCACGTGCTTCATCTTCATTGGATGGAGTGCCGCCCTGAGGCGATAAAGCATCCGGTGCCAGTGCCAGATAACCGGCCAGTGCTACGCGGCGTGTAATATCTTCAATATGCGGATTAAGACCCCTGTTCTCATGGATCACTACTACCGCACCATATTTACCATCGGCTTTTGGGCGGGCAAGGTAGCCTTTCATAGTGCTTTCATCGCCGGGATAGGTAATGTTTTCAGTAATGATCCTGTCATCCTGCGGCGCTACAGTAGCAGCATTTGCATAATTCACTTCCAGTAAGGGTAGTACGGCCATGGCAGCGGTCATACTGCCGGTGAGCTTTACCAGCCTGCGTAGAAAATCTTCACGTTTCAGTGGCTTGTGGGTATATTCATCAAACAGGTTAATGATACTCTGGTCCATACAAGTGGTTTAAATGGTGTGAAAATGGATGTAGCTTAAAATTACAAAACCGTAATTTATTTTCCTGTATGTTTTATTGATGCTTAAAATGTACATTGCACACCCTGTTTGAAAAAAATGGATCGTTAGCTCAGTTGGTTTAGAGCACCGTCTCGACAAGGCGGGGGTCGTCAGTTCGAGCCTGACACGGTCCACACATTTTTTACTGTCTGCATATTACATGCTGCTGACAGCGATAAATACGGTGCATGTTAAATTCCTGTTGAATAGCCAGAAGGTGGCTTTTTCTGGTAATCAGAACTGGTTTGATTGTACAGGAAGAATCAAGACTAATAATCTGAAAGTAGTATGAAAGCGTGATGCGGAAATTAATATTGTTCTTGAGACGCTTAAAATTCGTACCGAGACGGTTGTATTGCGTGAACAAAATTTATAGTCTGTAATTGTCAATTATTTCTCCTGAGCTATTTTTATAGCGGCATCAAGTGCGGCCAAAAAATAATTGCATCTTTTTTAGTGGTGATAGATTTTGCAAGACTATCACTAACTTCTGTTGAAACCATTTTCTCTTTTGAAGAAAAATTCTCTTTAGAAGCCTCTCCAGCCATGTACTTCAGCTTATTGATTTTATCTTGTAAGTTGTCTTTCACAGAACAAAATTATCAAAAAAATGGTATTTACGTTTTTATGTAAAATTCTTGCTTTGTCATCAATATCACTATCCGTACCTATTGGACCGAATCCTAAATTGTAAACATTGGGTAAATGCGGATTATTGACCGGAGTAATTAAAATTTTCAATAGAACAAGGTTGTCATCTGCGTCAATAGAATTTAACGTAGCCTCCGGGTAGTCGGGGATAATTGTTAGTATTTCATAGGTATCCTCGAGGTCAATCTTAACAAGCATTTGTTAGTTAAAGCTCCTTGAATGTATAAGCAATAATTTTAATGAACAATTGAAAACCATTTTTTAATTAACAGTGGTATGGATATTACGGAAAAAAGATCTGCTAGAGGCATATTTACATGATTGTATAGGATTGCTGACCGGAAAGGCAAATAATTCGTACAAAGCGTATCTTCTATGGCTCAATAATTCATCGGCAGACTCCATTTATTTTTCTCTGTAAGTCAGGTACAGATATTCCCATAAACTAATATGTTGCTTTTAAGAAGGTATTAAAATCTGTTACGGAGATATTGTTACGGCTGCTTTACTTATTCATGCCTTATCTTTATAGCCTTGTGTTCATTGGTCTTCATCGCCAGATGCTGCCGGTAATTCAACAACAATATGAAAAAGATACTGTACCTGTTCGTTGCCCTTGTAGTTGCTACCTCTTTTACTGCCATGAGTCAGCAGGATGCTGTAACGATTAAATCAAGATTTCCCGAACACCCACGGCTGTTGCTGCTGAAAGGGCAGGAGCGTGCTATTACCGATGCTATAGCTAAGGATGCAGTGATGAAGAAAGTACATGAATCCATTCTGCGCGATTGTGATGCCATGATCGATCAGCCCCCGGTGGAACATGTCAAGATCGGTAAACGTCTGCTGGATAAATCACGCGAATGTCTTCGCCGTGTATTTTATCTTTCGTATGCATACAGAACCACGCAACAGGAAAAATATTTTAAAAGAGCTGAAAAGGAACTACTGGCAGTGTCAGCATTCAGCGACTGGAATCCTTCGCATTTCTTGGATGTGGCTGAAATGACCATGGCTGTTTCCATCGGGTACGACTGGCTGTATAACCAGTTGCCCGAAAGCTCACGCAAAGCGATCAGTAATGCCATCCTGGAAAAAGGTATCCAGCCTTCCATGAATAAAGATTACAATTCATGGTTAACAAGAACCAACAACTGGAACCAGGTATGTAACGCAGGCATTGTGTTTGGTTCTATGGTTACGTTTGAAGAGCATCCTGAATTATCTGTTCAGATGATCAACCGGGCATTGAGTACATTAAGCTATCCACTGCAACAGTACAAACCGGATGGAGGTTATCCTGAAGGGTATGGTTACTGGGGTTATGGAACCACTTTTAATGTAATGCTGGTAAGTGCGTTGGAAGGCGTATTCGGAAAGGATTTTGGTATTTCAGAAGCGCCGGGTTTTTTGCAAACGGCTGCTTTTATGGAAAATATGACCGGTGCATTTAACAGGCCGTACAATTTTTCTGATTGCGGTGATGCGCCGGAGTTCAACCCGGCTATGTTCTGGTTTGCAGGCAGGTTGCGTAATCCTTCACTGCTGTGGGTAGAGAAAAAGCTGGTAACTGGTAATATTCCCCTGCGAAACAGGTTACTGCCTGCGGTAATGATCTGGGGCAGAAATATTGATATGAAAAACATTCCTGCGCCGGCAGCCACTACCTGGTTTGGCAGTGGTGTAAACCCTGTAGCATTGATGCGTACTTCGTGGACCGACTCCAATGCCATTTATGTAGGCTTTAAAGGAGGTTCTCCTTCATTGAGCCATGCTCACATGGATGTAGGCTCATTTGTAATGGAAGCAGGTGGCGTACGTTGGGGAATGGATTTTGGTATGCAGGATTATGAGTCGCTGGAATCAAAAGGTGTTGACCTGTGGAATATGAAACAGAATTCCCCGCGCTGGCAGGTGTTCCGTTACAATAACTATGCACATAATACAATTACTGTTGATAATGAGCTGCAACAGGTAGAAGGTGCCGCAGTGATCACTCATCGTTCCGCCACCCCTGCGTTTATGAATGCGGTAAGCGATCTGACAGCTGTATATAAAAATCGTCTTTCTTCACTGAACCGTGGCATTGCCATTGTGCAGCAGCAATATGTAGTGGTGCGGGATGAAGTTGAAACTGCTGCCGATTCTGTTACCATCCGCTGGTCGATGGTAACGCCTGCTGAAGTGTCTATTACTGGTAGTAATACAGCAGAACTGTCTAAGAATAGTAAAAAGTTGCTGCTGAAAGTGGACGGGCCGGCCGGTGTGGTAATGAAAACATGGTCTACAGAGCCTGTTACTGCATACGATGCAGCCAATCCCAATACACGTATAGTGGGTTTTGAAGTAAAACTTCCGCCACATACCCGCCAGGCATTGAATGTGTTGTTGCTGCCACAAACAGCTACAGCCAAAGTGGCTGCTATCGCGCCGCTGGCACAATGGCCTAAGTAATGATTAAAAGCTGATAATAAACTGGTGCATGTTTTCGCTGAAGCGGTAAGTGACCGTATGTCCCGAAGCATCACAGATCTGTTTTACAATGGACAGTCCCAGTCCGTTGCCTTCACCTGCCGATACCGGCTTATGAAAACGGCTGAACATTTGCGCTGTTTGTAATGCTTCGCCGCTGGCTGTATTGCTGACGGATAATTGTTGTTTGTTAAGTACCACATCAATATGTCCGCCGGTTGCGGTGTAGCGCAGTGCATTGCTCAGCAGGTTGTTGAGCAGGATATCTGCCAGTGCCGGGTTCATTTCTACATTTACTTCTTCCAGTTGGGTATGTATGATCAGGTGCCTGCTTTCCCACAATTCCTGGAACTGCAACAATTTTTCTTCTGTTTTCTGTTTCATGTTCACCGGTGAGGTGGCTGCAAATTGCCGGTTCTCAATTTTGGCAAGCAGTAGCAGCGAATGATTTAAACGTGTTAAGCGTTGAACAGCCTTATCTGCACTTTGTACGGCCATGCTTTGGGCTTCTGATAGCTTTTCATCCTGTATCAGTATATCCAGTTTGGAGCGTATTATAGCCAGTGGTGTCTGCAGTTCGTGCGATGCGTTTTCGGTAAACTCCTTCAGCAATTGGTAATCGTTCTGTGCTTTGCCCGTGGCCAGTTGCAGTGTATTGTTCATAACAATAAACTCGTCAATATCTGTAGCAGGAAAAAGCAATTGTCCGCTTTGTTCCAACCTGAACTCTCGCATGGTATTAAGAGCGTTGTAAAAAGGACGCCACAGTTTTTGTAGTATAAAACGGTTGATCAGTAATGTGCTGACAAGGATCAGGATAATAGTGGCAGTAGAGATCAGGATCACCGAACGGGTGATTTCGTTGGTTTCTTCCAGCGATTTACTGACGGTAGCTGTATACAACTGGTTTCCGGCCTGTATGGAAAAAAAGATCTGGCGTATGTGTTCGCGTTCTTTTTCTTCTTCGTCGTAGGAAGGGAGTGTTTTAAAATATCTTTTTTTGATCTCTTTTGTGGCAGGAACAAAGGTGATCACCTGGTCTTTTACAGAAAGTACTTCCGGTAAGCGGTTGTGTGTTTGCACGTATGCTTCTATTTCACGTTGTTCGATCCGTAAGCTGGCATCAACCTGTTCTATCAGTACATAGCGTAAAAGAAAATAAAATGCTACACTGGCCAGCAGGAAGATGATGACCGTGATAAGAAGATTGATACGTGTGTAGCGGGCAAATAATTTCATGTGCTGCAATGATTAACTGATGCTGAATTTATATCCCATGCCGTATACGGATTTTATATAATCCGGACAGCCTGCTGCCATAATCTTTTTGCGCAGGTTCTTGATATGGGTATAAATAAAATCATAACTGTCTGCCAGGTCCATATTATCGCCCCACAGGTGTTCGGCAATGGCATTTTTGCTGATCACTTTGTTTTTATTGCCGATAAAGTATAATAACAGATCGTATTCTTTGCGGGTAAGGTCAATGATGGTGTCGTTTGCCTTAACCGTTTTTTCATTGATATCAATGGTCAGTTCATCAAAGTTGATGGTGGTTTTTCCCTCAAACGATTTACGGCGTATTATGGCAGATACACGGGCGCCCAGCTCAGGCAAATGAAATGGTTTGGTAAGGTAGTCATCGGCCCCGGCATTCAGGCCGCTCACTTTGTCGTCCAGTGAGTTTTTAGCAGAGATGATCAGTACGCCATCCTGTTTGTTCTGCGATTTCAGTTCTTTTAGAACAGAAAGCCCGCTGCCTCCGGGCAGGTTAATGTCCAGGATAATGCAGGTATAATCGTACAATGCTATCTTTTCCAGGGCCATATTGTAATCTGCTGCTGTTTCGCACACAAAATGTTCATTGCCCAGGTAAGTTGCAATGCTGTCGGATAATTCCTTTTCATCTTCAATGATCAATACTTTCATGACGCTGGTCTGTACTGTTTTAATAGATCAAGTTAGTAAATCCTGCATAAACTACTGGTTGTATTTCGCGTTCTTCAGACAATCCAGTTTCAGGTAAGTACTGATAAACGGTCTTTTTTTAAATTCTCTGTATACTACAACTTCATTGCTGTTGATTAGCTGGTATATACCAACGAAATGGTCTGTCAAACGACTGAAACAATAAAGCGAACCTGGTCAGTAATGAAATCACTATGGTGCTCACTACGGTTGTCAATACCGGTGTGTAATACCTCAGTGCCCAGCTCTCCATTCCCGTTGTTCTTTCCATAATTTGATAACCATCAGTACGCAAATAAACAGAACAAGGTGCAGCACAATTCTGAAGCAATTCTAAACATACAGATGGGTTGGGGATATCTGCACCAGCCGGTACAGGTTAATACGTACTGATGCCGGGGCTACAGGAAATCTTCAGATTTACTTTGCAGGTTTGACAAACAAATATTCATCAATAAAACATTTTCCATGAAACGCAATGCGCTATTATTCATTACCGCTTCCATGCTCACCATATCTGCTATGGCGCAGGAAAAGGAAGAGAAAGAAAAATCTGTACCTGCACCTGCTGCTGCCAAAGAAGCTTTTGTAAAAGCTTATCCGGCAGCATCCAAAGTAAAATGGGAGAAAGAAGATGGTAATTACGAAGTGAACTTTGTTAAGGATGGTAAAAAAATGTCGGCAGTATATGACAGCAAAGGTGTTTTAAAAGAAACAGAAACTGCTATCAGTGTATCTGAGTTACCTGCTGCTGCTACTGAATACATCAAACAGCATTATAAAGGTGCGGCTGTAAAAGAAGCAGCTAAGATCACCACTGCTGCAGGTGTAGTAACCTATGAAGCTGAGGTGAATAAAAAGGATGTAATATTTGACGCAAATGGCAAATTTATTAAGGAAGCGAAGGACTAGGTGTGGTATCAGTAAAATGGCTGCAAATTTTGCAGCCATTTTTTATGTAAAGCAAACAACAATCTGTATTGATCAGGCATTGACAACTGCGGCACCGTGGGGTTACAGTAAAGCCTGGTTGTACTGCAGCGGTTTTATGTGCAGGTTTTTTCTTTTTGCGTTTGTTCTGCCAGATAAGCGTGCCTGTTACGGGCAAACTGGTGGCGGTCAAACAAGCCACCAAGTATTATATTTTGCTGAAGGTACCAAACCCTTCACTTGTATAAATAGGTTTTACCTCCTGAGGTGTGTTTTTTTATGTATAGACACATATGCCTGTGTGCAAAAACACCCTATCCATTTCCCCGTTTATCATCCCTGATGAGATAGTTGCTGAAGCCGGTTGGAGAAATTTTCTGCAAAAAAGTGCAAACCGTACTTTTCCGGGTATCGCAATGCGCAATACCTTTTACTGTTGGTGAAATAATAACATAGCAGCGGGTATTTTCTCTTACTGCGCTCTGGGCGTCAGGTATTTCATGATATTTCTGTGACCTTTCATCTCCTGGTATCACAACAATGGATTTAGATTAGATGCTATCAGCAGAAATACTTACCGGCCGGTAATTCATGATTGTTTTATAAAATCTGTAGCGCCCGCAGACAGTTTTGTTCAGAATGTCTTCAGAAAGGCATTCCAATTTGACTATATGCTAAAAACCTCTTTGACCCTTTGTATACTGGTGCTGCTGGCGGTGCCGCAGTATAGTATGTGCCAGGCTATTGGTGTGCAGGATTCAGTAGCTCTGAAAACGGCTCCGGCTGTTAACTGGGATACTGCAGTTATTAAAAGGCAACCCGTATACCGGATGTTTTTTATACCTGCTGTAATGATTGCCTATGGAGCGGTGTCTTTAAGCAGTGATGGTCTGCAGGACTGGAATGAAGGCGTTAAGGAGGAAATATGGACGGAACATCCGCATAAACAGTTACATATTGACAATTACCTGCAATGGTCGCCGGCAGTGGCTGTGTATGGGCTTAATTTGCTGGGTATCAAAGGAAAAAACAATTTTCGTGACCGTACTATCATTTACGGCATGTCTACTTTGATCATGGGCTCAACGGTGTTTGGGCTTAAAAAGCTAACTGGTGAGTGGCGCCCGGATGGTTCAAACCGGTTTTCCTTTCCTTCGGGGCATACGGCCACGGCATTTGCGGCTGCGGAATTTTTACGGAAAGAATACCAGGACGTATCGCCCTGGTATGGCATAGCAGGCTATGCGGCGGCGGCGGCCACCGGTTACCTGCGGATGTACAATAATAAACACTGGCTGAGCGATGTGGTGGCAGGTGCCGGTATCGGCATTTTGTCAACCGATGTGGCATACCGCCTGTACCCGGCTGTGAAAAGATGGTTGTTCAGCCGGGAAAAAAAGTCGTCTACCATGGTGATGCCTTTTTACCAGGGCGGGGCTGCGGGATTAGCGCTAGTGCATCATTTTTAACCGGTTATGATAAAATGATCGAAAGAGTCGAAGACTATTAACATAATTTTCAGAAAACCTGCAGGTCGTATACATACTAAAATGCGTCAGTATACGATACATACTGCAATAAAGCCAATGGCTGCGTGTGAGCAAGTATAACCAGATTTTTTAACCGGTTCGTTTCCCGGCCCATGCGGGTAATATTTTAAAAAAGCTGTAGATTTAATGATGCGCAAAACCCTGGTGACACTCATTGTGTGTGTGATGATCGTAGGAAAAAAGAATGCCTTCTGCCAGTTCTCCCTGGCAAAGGATAGTTTGCCAACTGTGGCATTTCCCGATACTATTCCGCTACATGTAAACTGGAGTACTCCTGAGTTGAAAAGGGAACCCCTGTATAAAATGCTGGTGATACCGGGATTAATGATCACCTATGGCGTTACCTCACTGAAGGCCAGCATGCTGAAAAATGTGAACAAGAATGTGCGGGAAGAAGTGGCCATAGAGCATCCGCATCAGCGTGTGCGTGTAGATGACTATCTGAAATGGGCGCCTGTAGTAGCTGTATATGGCTTGAACCTGGCAGGTATAAAAGGTAAAAACAACCTTAAAGACCGTTCTATTATTTACGGTATTTCTATGATCATTACCAATTCGGTGGTATTTGGTACTAAAAGCATCAGTGGTGAATGGCGTCCTGATGGTTCAGATAAATTATCGTTCCCTTCCGGACATACAGCAGTAGCTTTTGCATCTGCAGAGTTTATGCGCAAGGAATATAAAGAAGTATCTCCCTGGTATGGTGTGGCGGGTTATGCTATGGCCGCTACTACCGGTTTTCTGCGCATGTACAATGATAAACACTGGCTGAGTGATGTAGTGGCAGGAGCAGGTGTGGGTATTTTATCTACTGATCTTGCCTATCGTATTTACCCGGTTATGAAAAAGATCTTCTCCAAAAAAGATAAAGAAAAACAATCTGCCACTATTGTGATGCCTTACTACCAGGGTGGAAGCTTTGGATTGGGTATGGTGCATCATTTTTAGGATAGTCCGGAAGTCTGGGGTTAATTTGAAAATTTGCGAATGTGCAAATTTGAAAATGGAAGAATTGTCTAATGGCTGGATGGTTGAGTTCCCTGAAGTCTTGTAGTAATACGGATTAATTAGTGGTGCACATTTTTGTTTTCAAAAATGAACGGATATCAGCGTTGTTTTGTCTTTCCTTAAACTGTTTTTCATCAAGTATTATCAGATCAATATCATTTAGTCCTACCGGTCCGGAATTATTTTCTGTCAGGTAATAACCGTTTAATAATTGTAGAAATGCTGAACACATGAAGTCAATTTCGTTATTGTGGTAAGTAAAGTAAAAATCTATAATTTTTATTCCTGCACAATAGGTTTTCAAGCATTCAGGGATAGGAGTTTCATATCAAAACTTTTTTGTAAGAAGTTCAGGTTATCTGGGTTAGTAGCAGGTAATCGATATCGTCAAAGTTCGGAACATCAATGATTGAGTTTTTATTAAGTTTAATATAAGAGTGGAGTGATTGTAAGCCATATTCATTTTCCGGGACATAATGGTATCTGAGATCTGCAATTTCTTGTCCTATCAGTGCTGATAACGTGAGCGTATCCATATTCTTGGTGAAGCTAAAGTTAGCTTTGGCTATTGGTTAAATGTAATTCGTATATTACTAGTCATTTAAATAAGTTGGATTGAAACCAAGGGTCTTGAAGATGTTGTGCAGATCTAATTCACAATTTGCTGGCAAATTGACTGTGGCAATATATCCGAGATCAACCTGCCAGTATCCGCCGTGTCTGATAATTTCATCTCCCAAAGTTCGGTATTCCGATTCTGTAAATTTAGGTGTCAGGAAAAAACTTGTTGTAATATAGTCTGACTCTTTTATTATTCTTACAACTTCATGTTTACCATCTTTATTGATGCGGGTTTCAAACTCAGTACCAAACGTTAGTTCGTAATTAATGATGTTATTTTGAATAGCCCGGAAAATATTGTCAGAAACTTCCTGCACACATAGGATAGTAGATGCTTTTTGCTCTTTATCATAAATCTCTATTTCAATTGTTTGGCACTGCATGATTTATGTAATATAACAACAGATTCTTTGTTAATATGTAATGAATCTTTGCTTTTGGGGATACTAAAGGAGGTTCTTTGTTTTCCGTATTGTTTTAGCTACAAGACAGAAACATGATCGGCAGACCGGGCATCAATATATGTTTTGTATTTTCATATTGTATTCGTTATGAAATGTCTATTGTATGCCCGTTTTCCCTTTTTCCTTTTTAGGGTTATAAAAATAAAAAGCGATGATGGCAATTATCATAATAACTAAATAGCTGATCCAGGCATTTCGCTCTGCAATATTTTCAAATCCTTTTTCTGCAACGCCTTGTAATATCCCTGTTTCTTTTTTAAACCCAAAAAACCATTGGCCGAAATTCCAGGCTGTATGCAGCCCGAAAGGTAAAGCAATCCCTTTTGTTTTGATTGCTGCAAATCCAAATAGTAGTGCTCCCAGGCCTGCTCCTGTAAATGCCTGTATCCATGTCATCCCTCCTGCAACATGCTCCAGCATAAATATGACCAGGATGATCAGTTGAGAAGGCCATAGTCCAAACCTGTAGTGTAAGCTAAATAAAGGATAACTGCGAAAAGCCAGTTCTTCACGCAGCGCTACCAGGATGTATAGCATTAAGTAAAAGAATATTGTGTTGAACGATATATGTGATGCGGGGGTTACCTTGTAGTGGCCGGATAATAAAACAAACGCGGGTTGAAGTGATGTCATCAATATTCCTATTCCAAACCCGGTAATAACTTTTTTAAAAGTGGTTTTGCCGGCAACAACCCCAATATCCTGCAGTGGCAGTTTTTCCCACTTTGTAAACAGTATTACCAGCCCATAAGTAACGATTATTGCAAGGATGAGTAATATGTGTTCTTTCCAGTCAGTTGAAAAAGTCTTGGTTACAGGCGAAAATGCCGCAAGTGCAATGGCACATAACAGGCAGAACAGCACGGCTCTTATGAATGTCATGGCACTGTTTTTCATGATAACAGGTTTTTAGATTTAAGTGTGAACAGATAGGATTTGAAAGTTATTGTCAGTTTATTTTACCACTTTGCTTTGTAAATGCTCATGTTTAAATATACACCGCATTTTTTGTTAGCAATTCAGGCATTTTCCGGTGTCAAAAAAAGCGACCTTTTAAAGATCGCTTTTTTAGTATAGAAAAAATAAATAGACTTCATTATCAGTGATCAGTACCCTGCGAAAGATCAACAGGATTTTAAACCAGTAAATGATTGTGCAATGTTTTTGCTGGCGATATAGTATTCAGTACTATTGATTTGATCATGAATTTTTAAATAGCTTTGATAGCCACGAAAACATTGTTTTTTGTGAACTTTCAGATGCTTTCTTTTTTAATCTGTTAGCAAAGTATTTTTTAAAAGGCGTTTCAAACATTAACTCTTCATCTTCTTCTGTCAGGATCATAACTCCCAGGTGTCTTTGGGCAATACCGCACACGAAGTCTTCAAGCATCTGGTCTTCGCTGTACTCATAGCTGTTTTCATCAATTCCTTTAAACATTCTTTGTCCATCAATAACCTGTGAGTGGGCATAGATCGTTTCCTCTTCCTCTAACCTGTTGCCGTATTCAAGTGTTGGGTTTTCGGCTGTAACTTTTTTAAACCGTAATTTCTGATCATTCAGAATCAATGAATAAAGATGATAATTAACTACACTGTGACAGGCCACTGTCAGTATTTCTGAACCTGGATATAGTTCGGCTAGTGTCTTTTCATAATTGCTTAATAAATGAGGTTCAGAAGAGCGTTCCAGTGAATCCGTAAGCTGGTAATCATCGGTTATAATTATGCAGTCATTATATCTGCCAATATTAATAGATCTGTCTTTGGGATATATACATTGGTCTAATGTTGTATTGCCTGAAATCCTGATATTGGTAAACCCTATTTTTGTTAAAAGTTCCTCATCGCTATGTACTGCTGAGGGTTGTTTTATTATTATCATTGATGCTTTTAATCCCATGCTTATTGGTTTTAATAATTGGCAATACAGGAGTGATAAAAAAACTGAATTTAATATAAAAGTTTAATAGCTGCGTAGAATATTCAACCATCATTCTTTACAATCAAATTAAATAATCCGTAAGGTTTGCTATCAGTACCCGCGCGAAAGATCAACAGGATTTTCAACCGGCTGACCCAGCAGGAACCGGTTGATATTTACCAGTAACTGTTCTACTTTACCGGTATCTTCATCGGCAAAGCCGCCACCTGAGTGCTGTGTAAGGATCACCTGCGGCATATTCCACAACAGGTTGTCTGCCGGCAAAGGTTCTTTTTCTGTTACGTCCAGTACAGCTCCTGCCAGTTTACCGGATTGCAGTGCTGCTATCAGGGCAGCTTCATCAGTAGTATTGCCCCTGCCTACACTGGCATAGAGACTTCCGTTTGGTAATGCATGGAAAAGTTCACCTGTCATATAATTATCTGCACTGCCCGGCAGGGTATTGATCACCACATTGGTGGCAGGTAATGCCTGTAACAGCTCTTCCCTGGAGTGAATGGTAGCGGCGGGATTACTACGTGCTACCATTTGTATTCCACAACCAAAACCCGATAACATCTCTTTTACCGCCATACCAATAGCACCGGCGCCCAGAACGATCACTTTTTGTTTCCCCAGTAGTTGTATGGTATTCCTGATTGATTTCCCATTCCACTCATGTTGCTGCTGCATACGCACCAGTTGGTGAATACCGCGGTACCATGCCAGCACTCCGCCTACAATGGTTTCCGCACAGGGGCGGGCAAAAAAATCACCCATATTGGCCACGGGAATAGGTAACGACAGCTTACTGTATTTGTCAAAACCGGCAGAATCCAGTTGCCAGAACGCCAGGTTTGCCGGAACAGGGTTAAACCAGTCTGCCGGCGGATTACCTGCCACAATGGTTGCCTCGCTGAAAGCCTTTTGTGCAGCATCATTGGTCATGCTGGTTCTGAAGCTCACTGTTATACCCTGGGGCAGATGCTGTAACAGGTATTGTTGCAGGGATGTATCAAGCTGACTGTATACAAATAGGTTCATCATGGTAATATTTTGAGGTAATAGCTGCCTGCTGTGTGCAAAATAACGGCCAACAGCCCGAAAAAGCTGAAATGCTCACCATAAAATCTGAAACTGTCACCATGCCCGTACATACCCCAACCGGTAATTTTGTGTTGTAAAAATTAATACTGAAACAATGGAATTAACAAACAAAATAGCCCTGGTAACCGGCTCCAGCCGCGGGCTTGGAAAAAACATGGCGCTGCAACTGGCAGAAAAGGGACATGACGTAATTGTTACCTACAACAGTAAAAAAGAAGAAGCCCTTGAAGTAGTAGCTGCAGTTGAAGCAAAGGGAAGAAGATCGGTTGCTTTACAATTGAATACAGGTGCGGTGAAAGGGTTTGATGCGTTTGTGCAACAACTGAAACAGCAACTGAATGCTGTATGGAAACGTGATAGTTTTGATTTCCTGGTGAACAATGCCGGTATTGATTCAAAAGGAATGATTGCTGATACTACTGAAGAAGCGTTTGACAACCTGTGTAATATTCATTTAAAAGGCGTGTTCTTTCTTACGCAGAAATTACTGCCGGTTATTGCTGATAAGGGCCGTATCATCAATCTGTCTACAGGACTGGCAAGATTTACCACGCCGGGGTATGCTGCCTATGCTTCGATGAAAGGCGCTATTGAAGTATTTACCCGTTACCTGGCCAAAGAAGCAGGTACAAGAGGTATTAATGCCAATGTAGTGGCTCCCGGTATTATACAAACTGATTTTACAAAAGAGGTATATGAAAAACATCCGGAGGCGATTGCCTTTATTGCCAGTCAAACGGCTTTGGGAAGAACAGGTATGCCGGATGATATTGGCGGTATTGTTGCTTTTCTTTGCTCTGAAGAAGCGCGTTGGATCACTGCACAACGTATTGAGGCCTCAGGGGGAATGTTTTTGTAATGGTTAACACAGGACGTTTAATGCGGGGAGAAGTTGGAAGTTTGATAAGCTGATAAGGGACCTGCCTGGAGAGAATCCGGGGGTTATTGTCTCATCAGCGATATCATTCAACAATATTGAACAGCTACAAACCCATGCCCGATTCCTGTTTCCCGCTTTCCATCAACTCACACAACGCTGCGATCAGCCTTTGTACTGAAGTAAGCGTACCGGCATCTGTGATCTCACCATTGCTATTCACTTTGGTTTTGATGAAAGAGATTAGTAGCTGGGTGTCTTCTGTCATGCGGGCTTCAATTACTTTCAGCGTGGCCAGCAGAGAGGCATGCGCCAGGTTGCCCATTGAGGATGCAGTGATCGCTGCTACCGGTTTGTTGGAAAACTCACAGGAAGATACCGTCCAGTCAATAGCATTTTTAAGCGTACCTGGTAATCCCATTGCATATTCGGGAGTGCAGATCAATATGGCATCTGCCTCCTGTAATTGTTTTCTGAAAGCCATAATAACAGCAGGCGGTTGTTCATGATCGTCATCAGGATTAAAAGGTGGTATATTCATTAATCCATCAAATACAGTGATCCTCATCCGGTCTGCGGCCAGAGCGCCAATGGCATTGATCAAATGAAGATTGGAAGATGCTTTGCGCGTGCTGCCTGAAATAGCCAATACTTTTTTTACCGACGACTGCATAATCGTTGTTTACTGCAACAAACTTAATATTTTGTCATCTTCTGCCCGGGCATTTCTTTACAATTGTTAACGTATGCGGAAATACAGTTATGGAGCTTTGTATGGTAAAAACAAGCAACATGAAAGTCGTTGTCGTTTTCAACCATCCATACCAGGGCAGTTATTGCAATGCTATTCTACAGGCTGTTCTGGCCGGTTTGCAAAAGGGGCATCATGAAGCAGACCTGATACACCTGGACAATGACAACTTCGATCCCGTAATGCGTGCAAAAGACCTGGAGGCTTTTGTACAGGCCAGGTACGATGCTGTAAATGCATGCGAAAAGCTGGATAACCAGGTGCTGGAATACCGGCAGCGTATTCAGCAGGCCGATCATTTAGTATTTATTTTCCCTATCTGGTGGGAACTGATGCCGGCGCTTACAAAAGGTTTTATTGATAAAGTGATATTTCCCGGTATTGCTTATGATTATAACAAAAGGGGATTGATGAAAAAACGTTTTGTCAATCTGAAAGGTATAACACTCATCACAACTATGAACTCGGCATCACTGGTGTATCGTCTTGTGTTCGGGAATGCAATTAAGAAAGCAATGTTTGCCGGTACATTCTGGAAACTGGGGTATGGCAACAGGAAGTGGATCAGCCTGAATATGGTGAAGTTTGTATCACCTGCCAAACGTGCAAGGTGGCTGTACAAAATGGAAAAACATTTTGCAAAACTGTTGTAGCGAAGAAAAGAGGATGTATCAAACGTAAAATGAAGGTCCTGAGAGTTGCATAAACAAAAAGGGATCCGGATAAGAAGAGGCTGCTCATTGCTTTGAGCCAGCCTCTTTTGAGATTTATGCGGATTGTTTGGTTGTCAGATCGTCAACCACAGCATCGGGTGCATTCTTCTTTACAGAGGCAATACCGGTTTCCATTCCCGAAGTGGCTTCATACATTTCGCTTTTTCCAATCACCTGTCCATTGGTTGCTTTCAGGTTAAAGTAATGTTTGTTGTTGGTTGATTTTTTACGTTCGTATCTTTCATCGTGTTGTGAGTTGGTACGAACAGAATCAATACCATTTTCACAGCCCGCTTTCGAAGAATATCCTTCACTGGTAAGAATAACTTCTCCGTTACCTGCTTTCAGGTTAAACATGTACTCTCCGTTGGTCTGTTTTTTAATAACAAACTTGCCCATGGTGTAATGATTTAATGGTTTAAAAGATCAATTTCGTTTAGTAGGTGGCGGTGTCCTCACCGACGGGATGGGAAACCTGAACTAACCGACATTGTTTTAACTAATGATGAATAAATACCTTTTTAAAAGATAGGTCAATTTTAGATATGTCTTGCAATGTGTTTAACGCCTGCACGATATTTTATCCCTTCCTCCTTAAACTTTCGCTGTAGGACCCTTATCGTTAATATTTTATTAATTTACACTAAGGGGGGTATTGTTCCTGTTATGTGTTCTGTAGGTTTAACTATCATCAACATGCGCATCATGAAAAATTGTTTTACACTGTTGTTCGGAATCGTTATCAGCGGAAGCATTGCAGCACAGGGCGACCTTACAGTTGTTAATAACGGGCTCACCAAAAATGTATCTGCAGGAGCCGGCAATGAGCTACAGACATGGAATATTTATCAGCGTATGCAAACGCATCATGTAAACGGGGTCAGTATTGCCGTTATTGATAAAGGAAACATAGCTGCGCTGAAAACATACGGTGTAAAAGATGGCAGCAATCCTTCGGATTCTGTAACCACACAAACGCTTTTTCAGTTAGGGTCTATCGGTAAAATACTGACGGCCATGGCGGCTTTGCACCTGGTGCGCGAAAATAAAATAGGGCTGGACCAGGATGTTAATGAAAAATTAACCAGTTGGAAGGTGCCGGATAATGAGTTCACTACTTCCAAAAAAGTTACGTTGCGTACACTATTGTCACATTCAGCAGGATTTACTGATGACTACGGTTTTGAAGGCTATCTGCCACATGCCGATCTGCCTTCCACTACACAGATACTGAATGGTGTAAAACCTGCCAATAATAAAAAGAAACTGGTACCACGAACAGTGCCCGGTACTGTAGAGAAATATTCAGGTGACGGTTATATCATCATTCAGCAATTGATTGAAGATATTACGCATCAGGCGTTCAGTGTGTATGTAGACAGTCTTATTTTCCGCAGATTACAGATGGTCAATACCACTTTTGATTATTACCCTGATGAAAGTGGTAAATCAATAGCGCTACGAGGCTAAGAATACACAGTTTACCATACAGACCAGTGCTGATCCTGGTCTTACATTCAAAAGTGCTTCGCAATCTTTCAAATTATTGCCGTTGGGTGATGGGCAGTTTACCATTGCCGGTTCGGAAGACAAATTCAGATTGGTATTTGAAACCAATGCTGCTGCATCAGTTACCGGCTTCGGGATCATGCAAAATGGCAGTGTGGTGGATGCTGTGTTTGCGAAGGTGTTGTGAGGAGCAGGGGTAATTTGAAAATGTGCTGATTTGAAAATTTGAAAATGAAGGAACTGCCGAATGGTTTGATGGTTGTGGAGGCCTGAAAGGCACAAGTGTTCAGGTACAAGGAGTAAATTGTTGAAAAGCTGATAAGGACCCGCGGCTGACAGCTAATCCCTTTTCTCGGGTTCCTTTGTGCCTAACTGTCTTTGTGGCCCATTGCGCCTTTGCTAAACTTAGCTGTTGTTGCGTGAAATAGGCGCGGGTAAATGCAGCAACAAATACCGCCGATCAACGATTCTCTATTCACCATGCACTACTCACCACGCATGATTTAGAAACCCTCAACAGTTTTCAATGTCTTCATGACAGCATCCGCAACAATTGTCAGATGTTTGCTGTCAAAACAGGTAGCAGTGGCAATGTGGTGTTCCTCAGTATATAACACAATTGATTTCCGGAATGATTTTTAGGGGAACAATGACCGGCTATTTAAAACATCCTGAAGCGGAAACAAATGCTTAAATTCCGGTACGGAAGCATTTTTACTCATTTATTCAAGGTATGGCAAAAGTATTGATCCAGTTTGCACATCCTGCACTCTCCAAATCGAAAGTGCACAAAGTGCTGATGTTGTATTGCAAAAACCTGGAAAATGTAACATTCAACGACCTGTACGAGTTGTACCCGGATATGTACATTGATATTGACCGGGAACAGGAATTGCTTTTACAACATGATATCGTGGTGTTTCAACATCCGTTCTACTGGTACAGCGCACCTGCCATTATTAAGCAATGGTGCGACCTGGTGCTGGAGCACAACTGGGCCTATGGTACCAAAGGCACAGCGCTGAACGGTAAAAAAATGCTGAATGTTATTTCGTGCGGTGCCGGTAAAGATGCTTATTCATCTGCAGGGCATAACCGTTACCCGGTACGTCAGTTCCTGTTGCCGTTTGATCAGACTGCGAACCTGTGTAAAATGGAATACTGGCCACCCTTTGTGGTACATGGCACGCATCGCATCCACCAGGATGTAATAGTGCAGCATGGTGAGCAATACAGGTATCTTTTACAAGCCCTGGCGAACGATGATATCAGCAGCGATCAGTTGCGCCAGGTAGAGTATCTGAATGAATTGGCATAAGGGGAGGCGTGAAAGATGAAATGTCAAACGTCAATTATAGCAGGTAACCTGCAACTTATAACTTATAACATGCATTCACATGCAACAAACATTCTTTTTCCAGGCGTTGGTATACCTGGCCGCGGCAGTAGTGATGGTGCCCATTGCTAAAAAACTGGGATTGGGTTCTGTGTTGGGGTACCTCATTGCAGGGATCATTATAGGACCTGTGTGTTTTAAATTCATTGGCAGTGAAGGGCAGGACATACTACACTTCGCAGAATTTGGTGTGGTAATGATGCTGTTTGTGATAGGACTGGAACTGGAACCATCACGCCTGCTTCGCATGCGGCGTTCTATACTGGGAATGGGCTCATTACAGCTTTTCATTACTGCAACCATAGTAGCGGCAATCGCTATGGCTGTGGGTGTTGAATGGAAACAGTCGCTTGTACTGGGAATGATCCTTTCCCTCTCCTCTACTGCTATTGTGTTACAATCACTCAACGAAAAAGGATTGATGAAAACACCCGCAGGGCAAAATGCCTTTGCCGTGTTGTTGTTCCAGGATATTGCGGTGATCCCTATGCTGGCATTGTTCCCGTTGTTAGAAGGCAGCGGAGGTAATACACAGGTGGTAAGCAGCCATGCAACCGCCACATTGGTAAGCGGGTTGCCGGGATGGGCACAGACACTGATCGTACTGGCATCGGTAGGAGGTATTATTGTTACCGGGCGATACCTGGTGCGTCCGCTGTTTCGCCTGATAGCGCGCACGGGTATGCGTGAAATGTTTACTGCAACAGCATTGTTACTGGTAGTGGGTATTGCTGTGCTGATGACCGGTGTAGGATTAAGTCCTGCGTTGGGTACCTTCCTGGCGGGTGTGGTATTGGCCAACAGTGAATACCGGCATGAACTGGAAAGCGATATAGATCCTTTTAAGGGTTTGTTGCTGGGACTGTTCTTTATTGCCGTGGGAGCATCTATTGACTTCCATCTTATTATGTCAAAACCATTGGTAATACTAGGCCTGGTAGTAGGTATTATGCTGGTAAAAATGACTGTGCTGGCTGTATTGGGACGTTTCTTCAGATTGCGTAATGACCAGAATTCCATATTCAGTTTCAGTCTCAGCCAGGTAGGAGAGTTTGCGTTTGTATTATTCAGCTTTACCAGTCAGTCAAATATATTGTCAAAAGAGATCACCGATGTAATGGTGGCGGTGGTGGCTATCAGTATGGCACTGACGCCGCTGGCCATGTTGCTGAATGAAAAGCTGGTGATGCCGCGTCTCTGTGTACGGGAAATAGAAGCAGATCGTGAAAGTGATGTACAGGATGATGATAGCCCGGTGATCATTGCCGGACAGGGAAGTTTTGGATTGGTAGTAAGTCGTTTTTTGCGTGCACATAACATTGAAGCAACTGTATTGGACCTGGATAGTGATAACGTGGATTGGTTGCGGCGCATGGGTTTTAAAGTGTATTATGGCGATGCCAGCCGGCACGATATATTAGAGATTGCAGGTGCTGCTAAAGCAAAGCTGATCATTATTGCTATTGGCAATGAAGAAAAGCGATTGGAAATGATCGAAACCATTAAGAAGCATTTTCCCAACCTGCGGATGCTGGTGCGGGCCACCAATCGTTTTGATGCATACAACCTGATGAATGCAGGTATGATGCACATTTATCGCCAGACCTTCGATACCAGTCTGCGTGTAGGAATAGACGCATTGCGTATGCTGGGCTTCCGCGGGCATGAGGTAACACGCAGTGCCAAAACATTCTTTATGCACGACGAACGTACGCTGAAGCACCTGGCAGCTATCCGCAATGAAGAAGAATATCTCAGTGTAGCCCGGGAAAACATCCAGGAACTGGAACGTATTCTGCAAGCTGATCTTGCTTCCCGCGGTTTGTATGTAGATGAGGGATGGGATGAAGAAAGCCAGATAGCAGCGGCGAAGGAAAGAGTATAAAGACATTGTCGGTTTTGTAATGGAGGGATTGATAGATTGTTGGACACCTCCTCATCATAGGAGGGGAATTGTATGTAAACCCGGATGCAGTAGCTCAGCGCGCTTCCGGAGCTTTCACTCAGCATTACTACGTTGTAATTTATAATTGTTGCAGCTTGTTCGAAATGACCGGCTTGTTTATTATCAGGGCTCATCCGGAATGCTCAATGATGGTTATCATGTTCGCGGCAGAAGTAATCTTATATTTTTTGCGGTACTTTTTTCTTTGCGCTTTGGTATTGTTTTGAACAATATCGGCAATAAATAATAGTGCTATAGAAGCGTAGCGGAAATATATTTTGTTAGGCCGTGCCGGAGGAAGCTTTACAGATACCCTGCAGGTCTGTCCTGACACAGGATGCTGTTCCGCTTTAAAACCTGCTGATGCCAGGTATTGCCACAATGCTGTTTCAATAGCTTCAGCGGATTGTTCCTGTTCTTTCAACAACTGAAATCCTAGTCCGGTCATTTTACGGTACAGGCTATGTAGCTTCCAGCCAGGCGGCAATTGCCGGTATACATGTGCCGCAATCTTTGATGCACATCCTAATTTCATTGCATATTGCATGGTAAGCCGGAAAGCTGCTGTAGTTTTTACCCGTTTGCCTGAAAGTGTGCTTTTGGTGCGACAGCAATATTTTCCCCGCCAGTAATAAAAAACCAGGTTACCATAGGTACCTGTAAAAATGATGTTGTTGGTATTGTAAGAAATAAGTGCCATAAGAGGGGATATATTGCAGGTTTTAGCTTTTAGCGAAATACAGGTTGTGTCTTAGCGTATTCTACAACAAGCAGCCCCGCAAAACAATCTTTGCGTGTATCTTTCTTTCGGACCTCCCGGCTTCCGGACTTTTTCCCAGCCATCAGACAATCAACCTGTCAGCCCATCATGCCATTTCAAATTTTCAAATTATTTCCCCGCTCTTCCAAATAACAGTGCCATATATGCCAACAAAGCCGATAATGCCGTTTATGCCGCTTTTGCCTTGAACATGGTACTTGCATCCTGTGTCTTTTTCCCTGCCTTCCGGCATCTTTCCTGCATATTAAAGCGTATAGAATAGGGGTTTGAACCTTGTGGCAGTAATAAAAGGGTAGAAGGTGAGTGGGAGATGATACGGAGCAATCTGCCTGTAGTACGCCGCTTTTACGGGGGAAGATTTTTACTTCATACTAATTTTAGAAATAGTTTTGCCGGTGCAGGTAGTTGATTTGTCCATATCATCAATGGCAAATTCAATAGCATGTTTTATCAATGCTTTTACTTTTAGATTCCGGTAATCCGAAGGTGTTTGTACATCAATATGCCGCATCAGCTTACCGGTTCCTGTCAATAGCCGGTGTGGATCTTTCAGCAAGGTACCCTTGTTAAAACCCAGATTCAGATGATTGGTGTAGATAGGTAGTACACAATATGCATCAGCTATCTTATCTGAAATGGAAAATACAGCGGTAAGAGCATGGGTGTGATACAGCAGTTCGTTGCTGTCGGGATACAATTCCAGTATGTATTGGCGCAGATCAGTAAACAGGTCAATGACCTCTTTGGTTTTAAGATCAAGAAGAGCCCGGAAATCCGGATGTATAGGTCTTAACGGTTTCATACTGTATTGTTGTTGCTGTCAGATGCAGGATTTACAGTGTGATGAATATACAAAAAAATAATAGCAAGTGCCGTTGCCCGGGGGATTAAATACAGTATTTTAGTAATAACATCCGGCAGGTATTTTTATGAAATTCCGGGGATGTAAAACGGCAGATATGGACGACAACCGGTCAGCAGCAGCGCGTTACCTGGCGCACCTGGACAATGTATTCCAGCAGGAACCATTGTTTTATAAAGAAGAAAGCCTCATAGAAGGACTTCCGGGTGTCAGTACTATTGTGTATACCAATATTCCTGAAAAGGGCTGTGTCACTGCTTTTACGTACGGTCTTTCATTAGTAAAGCATCCCGACTGGAAACTGGGACGCCCTGAGCTTTGCATTTCGGTGGAATCTGCCAATATCAGTTGGGCGCGTATTGCAGGCTATCTCGCCAATCAGCTACGCGGAGATTGCCCGTTCAGCTATGGACAAACGATCAACTTTGGTAACAGGATAAGCGATGATTCTGAAATGGATGCTTTCTTCATTTTTGCGCCCAGCACGTTAGACAGGCAGGATTATCTGAACATTGACGTAGGTGCTGAATATACCATCAATATCGCCGGACTATATCCTATGTATTCAGATGAACTGGAAGTATACCGGCAGATAGGCCTGGAAGCATTCTGGTATCATCCGGATTTTGATAACTATAGTGTAACAAGGAACAGGATAGCGCTTTGAAGAAAGAAAGTTTATAATACTGATTGCATTGTATACCCGTAAAATATAACAACATGCGTTTAGCTGTATTTATCGTTCTGTTGATTGCTGTATCTGGTTGCGCAGGTTCAAAAAAGGCAGGGTCAGCAACTGCGGTCTTAAATGGTACATGGGTACCTGTGCAACAGGAAATGGGTGGCAGGGCATTACCTGCTTCCTTTTATCAGAGCCAGCAAATGATCATCAGTGATAGCAACTATACGGTAACAGCAGAAAGTGTAGATAGAGGAGTGGTTTCTGTACACGATAATAAAATAGATATTTATGGCAGGGACGGAGTAAATAAGGGAAAGCATTTTACCGCCATTTATAAATATGAGCATGAACAACTTACCATCTGCTATGATCTTTCCGGTAAAGATTACCCGCAGGCTTTTGACACAAAAGGTAAACCCCTGTATTTTCTTTCTGTATTCAGGAAAGTGAAGAAATAGAATTCCAGTAGAAAATACATGTAGTTATAGGTAATGATCTTTCTCTACCTGCCAGGTAAAAGGCTTAATAAAAGTTTTTAGGGTTTGAAGAGTTGGTCTGCTTGTGAATTTCGTAGTTGCCTTCCTGGTTACTTTTTCATCCTTACCCGTAGTTTTCATTCTGACTTTTGTTAAAAAATTATAGCTGTATTCTTCAAAGTGATGTGTAGCCCGGTGAAAAGAATATTTTTCGGCTCCTGTTAAAACGAATTGCTTTTGCTGGAAACGAAATTTATAGGTTGTGTTTGTAATGTACCAACTACCTATATTGTAAAAAAAGGAAAAGTTGATCTCTAAAACTCCTTTGTTAATAAACAGCCGGGAGTATGGGTCGTCCATGCTGGGGTTGTCATGTTTTAGAATGAACGAATTGCTTTGTTCAGCCAGCGACAGTATATTATTTGACTGTTGAAAAAGTATGGCTAGTATACGCGGGTGAGTTAAAACAGTATCGCTTGCATCATTGATCATGTTGACGCTATCTCTTTTTTGTATAATGATCACGATATCGTTCAGCCCATCTTTATTTAAATCTCCATAAGCACTATCTAGTATTATCCAACCGGCGGGTACAAAAGCTGCCTGGTTTTTACCCTGCGATGGTAAAACGGGATAATCAAAATCCTGTGCATAAGAAAATTGCAGGGTTGTAAGGAAAATGATTGTAAGGATATAGGCTATACGTTTTTCTTTTGTCATCAGGATGTTTGATATAGGCTAATTAACCAAAAATAACCGGAAAATTATTCTTCAGGATAGTTTGCGTGTACTGTTTCTTTTCCCGGTACTGCAAATATGTTATTTTACAACGGATAACCAACCCCGGAAATATTTATTTAAATATAGTACATGAAAACAAGCCTGATCCCTGCACTGCTTTTATTGCCTTCATTGCTGGCGGCCCAATCTTCTTTCAGTATTAAGGGCTATGGAAAACTCCTGAAAGATGGCGATAGCATTTTCCTAAGCTATAAGCAAAACGATAAATTTCTGCTGGACTCTACGGTGGTGAAAAGTAATGCATTTGAATTCAAAGGAGTTGTATTTACTACCGTGAAAGGATATATATGCAGGAAGGATAACCCGCGTTTTGCAGAACTGCTGATGGATGCCCGTGATGTATATATTGAACCGGGTGTGATCAGCGTACAATCGTCAGATTCCCTGCTGCATGCATTGATAACCGGTACCCCGTTGAATAATGATAACGCAATACTGGAAGCCATGTTGCAACCGGTAAAAATGAAGGTTGAAAAAGTGCGTAACCCGGATCATTTTACTCCCGATGAACTGAAAGATACTGCATTGGTAAATGCCACCAGGCAACAACTGCTGGAACTTTATAATGAAAGGGTAGCGGTTCAGTTGAGTTTTATAAAACAGCATCCTGCTTCGTATGTAAGCCTGGTAACCCTGGCTGGTATTGCCCGCAACAGCAGGTTTATACCACAGGTAGAACAGCTTTATCCCAGCCTGAGCCCTGTACTGAAAGAGCTGCCACAGGGCAGGGATATTGAACAACGTATACGGGCAAACAAAAAAATTACGGTAGGAATGCTGTCACCCGATTTTATACAACCCGATGTACATGGTAAACCGGTAAAGCTTTCGGATTTTAAGGGAAAGTATGTGCTGGTTGATTTCTGGGCATCGTGGTGCGGACCCTGCCGTGAGGAAAATCCGAATGTGCTAATGGCTTATGAGCGCTATAAACATAAAAACTTTACAGTACTGAGTGTTTCCATAGATGTGTTGCGTGATAAAGAAAAATGGCTGAAGGCTGTAAAAGAAGATAAACTGCCGTGGATACAGGTATCTGATCTGAAAAAAGAAAACGAAGCCGCTAAATTATATGGTGTAACTACTATACCTGCCAATGTACTGATCGATCCTTCCGGAAAGGTAATTGCTAAAGATCTGAAAGGAAAAGCTTTGCTGGAAATGCTGGCAACATTGCCGGGATAAACCTGTTGACCATGTGGTGTTACTTTACCAGTGGTGTTATCCATTTCTGAAAAACTTCATATTCTGTTAGTGTTTCCCGGCATTGCAGTAATACTTCTTCATACTGTTTTTCAAGTCCTGTTTTTCTGCCCAGGATACCTGATTTTGCATATTGCAGATTTTTGTATTCTGTAAGAATTGTGTTGGCAAGCATGTTTTTGCGGGAAGCAATATGCTGGTTTACCAGTGTCGTTTCGCGGTCTACCAGTGTATGATCGGGAATATAAACAAACCCTGTTGCCAACTGGCGTTGCCAGGTAAGGAGTGTTTGTATGTTTTTAGGACCCATACCTGTTATTTTTATTGTTTGCAATTGTGCAATCTGTGCGGCATTGATGATACCGTTTTTGTACAGGTTGGCTTTTTTGGCAGGGCCAAATGATGGTATGGTATGATTGCTGATGTGGAATTGCTGCAGATAGTTGTATAGTTCTGTATTGTATAATCTTTCCTCCGCCTTTTTCTTCATCTGCTGAAATTCATTGGGCAGCATGCGAAACTGACCGATCGTTTTGCTAAGTTGTGCAGCAAGTTGTTTGTATTGTATTATTTCGGGTGGATTGTTGTATAACTCCACAATATGTTCCAGTTGCTGATGGGCTGTTTCATAGCGCATCCTGCGCCTGTTGAGTTCCAGCGACAGTTTTCTTCTTAACGGGGAAAAGAAATGAAATGCAATACCCATAATGAATGGAAACGGTACATATATCCTGTCAATAGCAATAACCAGTATGCTCACGACTGCTATTGCCCATAGAAAATTATAATGCAGGCGTTTCAGGCTTTTGAATTGTTTATCAATAGTAGCAGAAGGCCAGCCTGTATAGCTGACGGAGAGCTTTTCAATCTTTATCTCATCTATCTTAAACCCGTTTACAAACTGTTCTATGTCCTGCAATGCAGGAATAGAGCGCAGGTAGTTTTCATCCAGGAAATAAACGGGCCCACGGTTGTTTTTGTAAAAACACCAGGGGCATTCCTTCAGGTGCGATGGATATGTGTGCAGTTTTGTTTCGCTGCACCTGGTCATGTTCTTACTGAGCATATCCAGTTCTTTTGCCCAATGTGCCGGGGCCGGACGTTGGTCAGGTTGTTCAAATGCCTGGTGAAAAAGCGTTACCAGTGTATCTGGCAAATGACGAATGTCGAGACTGTTCAGTGGTGGTGAAAGCTTTTTGTGTTTTCTGTGCAATGAATAAGCAAACTCACCGGTGCGGATGGCCTTTTCTTCATCAATGTCTTCTTTCGAAAGGTTGCGTCCTGCATAGGGATGACGTCCCATGAACAATAACTGGAACAATAGCACCGCCAGCGAAAACGCATCTGTATTAACGGTGCGCACCACATTGTCAAAACTGCCTCTTTCCAGCAGCTCGGGTGGTGTATAGCGGGTAATGCCTACTTCGCAAAAGAAGTATCCTGATTGCCGGCGAAGCTGAAATGAATCACAATCAATAAATGCAATGTATCCCTGTGTATCTACCAGTATGTTCCCTTCATTAATGTCGCCGATAATGATTCCTGCTGTATGTAACTGGTGCAGGGCTGTGGCAAGATTACGGGCTACATGTGCCAGGAAATTATATCCTTTATCCGGGAACGTTTTTTTTCTGTCCAGCGGACTGAACAGCATGTGCAGGGGAACAAATCCATTCAGCCTGCGCATGGTGAATCCTGTAATTTGTCCGGTGTGGTTAAACAGCAGGTCCTGCGGCCATGCTGCAAAAGTGTGTAATGCCTGGTTTTGCAGTGAGACCATGTGTTGCAGCTTGGCGCTTTTTTCAGCATCAGGCAGTTCTGTATACACTTTGGCAACCAGTGTTTGATTCTCCCGGACTTCAAACACCTGGCCTTCACCGCCACGACCAATCTCGTTGCCGGTGCTGTAGGTATTATGTAGTCCCCTGTACGCCTGCATGCTGTTGGGTTAGCCTGGTAGCCAGAAAAAGTGTTTTATCATCATCTGTGCGGTTGTTGATAGCTTCACTACGCAGGTATGTTGCTAATTTTTTATCCAGTACTTCTATATGTTCCTGCGCAGTTGCCAGTTGCAACCACTTCAGCATATTGGTAAAAAAGGGCTGGTGTACAGTGCCGGTATCCATATTCAGTGCCAGCATCTGCAATCCATCTGTCAGTAATGCCACTTCAGCAATATCTTCTTCCAGCACCAATGTATGCAGGTGCGGAAAATTCCGGTTGTCTGTAATAAAAGCAGTAGTATTCTGGTATTCGCCATTGTGCGGCAGCCAGATATGTGTATAATAGCCGGTACCATCGTTCCGGACAATAGCACCATCGCCTATCTGTATAAAACAGGTATGGCCGGGCAGTAATATACAGCCCAGTAAGGTGCATGCAAATTCATCCAGCGGCTCCTCTGCATCAGCAGCCAGTTGTTCCAACTGATCATACAGGGTTTCTGCCAGCAACAGCAAATGTTCTTCACGCGGCACAACTCCCCGCTGTATCCAGTCTGCTGCCATCTGTACAGCAGATGTGGCAGCCTTTTGAGACGCGTTGTGTGCATAACGTGCGCTGCCTGCTCCATCGCTGATGAAACAGATCAGTGCTTCATCATTATTAACAGGAAGCGTTTTAAAACAGATAGCATCTTCACAGCCTTTATCAATGGCTTCGTGGGAGGTGCCTGTAACACTTTGTCCGATTGTTTTCCAGATCATAGTTCAGCCCAGCCTGTAGGAGGTAATAAGTTAATGCTGCTGCCGGGATTTTTAGACGATACCATTTTCATGGAAGAAGACAGCCACAGGAAAAATTCTCTGAACATCAGTCCGCGCAATTTCAATGGAGTGCGTACAGCTATCTGCTGAAGGATCTCCATATTGGCATTTTCAACACCAATGGCAAAAAAAGCAAAGGCATTTCTGCTTTCGCCTTCCCTGATCAGGGCAGCAGCTTCTGACCAGTTGTCGGTAGGTGCACCATCGGTAATCAGGATGATCCACGGTTTGTAATATCCTACACCGTGTTCTTTATAAACCTGTTTGCGTTTGGTGATCAGCTCAATGCCCCGGGTAATGGCTGCACCCATGGGGGTATCGCCACTGGAAGTAAGTGTGCGTGGGTGGAAATAATCTACTGTCTGAAAATCGGCTTCCAACTGCACCGGGCCAAATGACAGCATGGCTACTTCCACGCGTTTGGTTGCCAGCGGGTCCTGTATCAGTTCCTGCCGGAAAGTCTGTACACCTTCATTCAGTTGCTGAATGGGCATGCCCGACATGGAGCCGGAGGTATCCAGCAATAACATACAGGGACAACGGCTTTCGGGGTTGTTGGCAAAGTCGTCGCTGCCAAAAGGTATCTGTTCAAACGAAAGGTAGTTTTCCATAAGCTGCAAGGTAAAGAAAGGGAACAGAAATCAATATCATAGAATTAAAGGTTCCTGATTCCGGCGGGTGAGGCACCCTCCGGGGAATGTTTCGTGACGGGCATCTTGCCTGCTACTTAGTTCAACTACATTGCACCGGAATATAAATTTCCGGTGCAGAAGCAGACGGTCAACCGCAGGGAATCATTTATATTTATAAAACAGCCTTCCGGGCTGTATTAAATGAGAAATCTATTCTATGCGTACTGCTTTTCCTGTTATACTATTAGCCGTTTGTACAGGTACCGCTGCCAACGCGCAGCAACAACATCCGCAGTCTGCTGTGTACGAGTGGCCAGCGGATACGCTGGTGCGTGTTAAACTTGATAAATGGCAGGATCTGAAATTTGGCATGATCATCCACTGGGGATTGTATGCGGTACCGGGTATGATCGAATCGTGGGCATTGTGTTCGGAACCGTGGGTAAATCGCGATAGCACTATTGCCTACGATGATTTTAAAAAATGGTACTGGGGTTTGAAAAAAGATTTCAACCCGGTAAAGTTTGATCCTGAACAATGGGCCAAAGCCGGCAAAGAGGCTGGTATGAAGTACCTGGTCTTTACTACCAAACATCATGACGGCTTCTGTATGTTCGATACGAAACAGACCGATTTTAAAATATCAAATGGTCCTTTTGCCGGTAACCCCAAAGCTGATGTGGCGAAATATGTGTTTGATGCATTCCGTAAAAATGGGTTTATGATCGGCGCTTATTTTTCAAAACCCGACTGGCATTCTGAGTATTACTGGTGGCCGAAATATGCAACGGCCGACAGGAACAATAATTACGATATCCGCACATTTCCCTGGCGCTGGCAGCAGTTCAAATCGTTTACGTATAACCAGTTGAGTGAGCTGATGCACAATTATGGTTCTATAGATATCCTGTGGCTGGACGGTGGTTGGGTACGTCCGCGTGAAACGGTGAATGATGAGGTACGCTCATGGGGGGCGGCCATCCCGGAATGGAGCCAGGATATTGATATGCCAAGGATCGCTACCATGGCGCGTGCGGCCCAGCCGGGTTTACTGATGGTGGATCGTACTGTACATGGCCCGTATGAAAATTACCAGACCCCCGAACAAAGTATTCCTGCGCAACAACTGGACCAGCCGTGGGAAAGTTGTATGACGCTTGCCAATAACTGGGGATATGTACCCGGCGATCCGTTTAAATCATCCGCCAGAGTGATCCATGTGCTGGCTGAAGTAGTGGCCAAAGGAGGCAGCCTGTTACTGGGTATTGGTCCGAAACCGGATGGCACGTTGCCGGATGAAGTAATTGAACGGCTGGAAGAGATCGGTAAATGGACAAAGGCAAATGGTTCTGCCATCTATAATACACGTACCACTCCGCATTACCGTGATGGTAATATCTTCTTTACACAAAGTAAGCAACCGGGTACACGTTATGCCATTGTATGCCTGGAAGAAGGAAAACCTGTACCGGCTACTGTACAGTGGACAGTAAATATTCCTAAAAAAGGAAGCAGGATGAAATACCTGCCAACAGGTGAATCTGTAAAATGGACATTGGAAGGCGATAGCGTAAGGGTATGGCTGCCCGCCAGTGTATTGAAACAGGGAAGTGCTGCGGTGGCTTTGGAGTTTGAGTGATGCGGAATGCTTAACACTAAATACAGGTTGTGAGTAATAAGTTTTAGATTGAATACAATAAACATTGCTGCTTTGCGAGGCTTCGCACCTTTGCGTGAAATAATCATGAAACATTTTATACTATATCTCTTACTCGCCATAGCCATTGCATCAGTACATGCACAGCCGGCTTTCCGCAACCGGCAATTGCCCGTGGAAAAAAGGGTACAGGATCTTCTATCAAAACTGACCATCGAAGAAAAGATCTCGCTGCTGGGTTTTCGCAGTAAGGAAGTACCACGTTTAGGGATACCTGCCTACAACTGGTGGAACGAAGCCTTGCATGGCGTGGCGCGTGCCGGACTGGCAACCGTATTTCCGCAGGCCATTGGCATGGCCGCTACTTTTAACGACAGCCTGGTATACGCGGTGGCAGACGTTATATCAACAGAAGCACGCGCCAAATACAATCTGTCGGTAGCATTGGATCGCCGGTTGCAATATATGGGATTAACTTTCTGGTCGCCCAATATCAATATCTTTCGTGATCCGCGCTGGGGGCGTGGACAGGAAACTTATGGCGAAGATCCTTTGCTGACTGCCACTATGGGTACTGCCTTTGTAAAAGGATTGCAGGGAAATGATCCACATTATCTGAAAACGGCAGCCACTGCCAAACATTTTGCTGTACACAGCGGACCCGAAGCAGGAAGACATGCTTTCAATGCAATGGTGGATGAAAAAGACCTGCGCGAAACCTATCTGTATGCCTTTAAAAAACTGGTTGCCGGTGGCGTGGAAGCCGTTATGTGCGCTTATAACCGACTGAACAATGAACCTTGTTGTACCGGTAATACACTTTTGCAACATATACTGCGCAATGAATGGCATTTTACAGGACATGTGGTTACCGATTGCTGGGCACTGGATGATATCTGGCAGTTTCATAAGGTGATGAACAACCGGATAGAAGTAGCTGCTGCTGCATTGAAGGCAGGTGTAAACCTGGATTGCTCTGACCTGTTGCAGAGCGAGCTGATGAACGCATACCAGCAGCAACTGGTCACCATGCGGGATATCGACAGTGCATTGAGTGCAATACTGCGTACACAGATCAAACTGGGTTTTTACGATGATAAAGCTGCCGTACCTTTCAGCAAACTGGGGGCTGAAAGTGTACACAATGCAAAGCATATTGCACTGGCGCGCACTGCTGCACAGCAAAGCATGGTATTGCTGAAAAACAATCAGCAACTGTTGCCGCTGGATAAAAACAAATACAGTTCCATGATGATACTGGGTGCAAATGCGGGAGCTATGGACCCGTTGCTGGGCAACTATCATGGTATGTCGGGCAATATGGTCACGTTTGCAGAAGGTATTACTGCTGCTGCGGGAGCTGCCATGGCTGTTCAATACGACCAGGGAAGTGATTATACAGACACCACACATTTTGGTGGTATCTGGGCTGCCGGTGAAAGTGATATTGCCATTGCTGTGATAGGGCTTACCCCGGTACTGGAAGGAGAGGAAGGCGACGCATTCCTGGCCGCCAACGGGGGTGATAAACTGAATCTTGGTATTCCTGCTGCACATATTGCCATGCTAAAGGCATTGCATCAAAAGAACAAACCTGTTATAGCCGTGGTTACGGCAGGCAGTGACGTGGATATTGCTGCTATAGAACCTTATGCGGATGCAGTCATTCTTGCGTGGTATCCCGGTGAACATGGTGGCAATGCATTGGCCGATATCATTTTTGGTGCAGTATCTCCTTCCGGACGGTTACCGCTTACTTTTTACCGTTCATTGAAAGATCTTCCTGCTTATGATAACTATGCTATGCAGGGACGTACCTATCGCTATTTTAACGGACAGGTACAGTATCCTTTTGGTTACGGATTAAGTTATACCAGCTTCCGGTACAACTGGGCACAGCAGCCCGTTTTCAATAATGCAAAAGATTCATTACGTTTTACTGTCAAGATTAAAAATACCGGGGCGATGAATGGTGATGAGGTAATACAGATATATATTCAATATCCGTCAGGTGAACGTATGCCACTGAAAGAGCTGAAAGCATTTAAACGCATACATCTTGCCAAAGGCACTGAACGTGCTGTAACTTTTAATATACCGGTTGCAGAATTACAGAAATGGGATCTGCAGGCCAGTCAATGGAAACTATACCCGGGCACTTATACCATATTGGCTGGCAGCAGTTCACAGGATATACAACTGACTGCCCCGGTAAAGATTGCCGTTCAATAATATGCATGGTATAAAACCTGTTAAATGATCTGCATAATTCATTTATTGTGAGGTATTTCTGATCTTCCCGGATTTTTTTCATCAAAAAAATATTGTACAGGCAACCCTTTGGGCGTTATTGCGTATATATTGACATAATACCGCATTATCCGCCTTATTGATTGGAACAACTGCATACGATAATACAGGGGTGCATCAGCAATAACAGTTGGTATCAGAAACTGTTGTATGAGCGATATTATGCCTATGCGTTAAAGATCACTTTCCGGTACATTTACCGGTATGAGCGCGCTGTGGATGTGGTGAATGACGGATATGTAAAGCTGTTCCGGAATTTCAGCAGATTTCATTGTGATGAAGGTGTGGACATGGAACGCATGCTGATGGGCTGGATCAGGAAGATCATGGTAAACACTGCCATAGATGATCTGCGTGCACACAATATGCTGCCCGAAATTGGTGGGATACCGGAATATGTGTGGGAAGAACCTGACAATGGTCAATCTCCTGAACAGAGAATGTATTACAAGGAACTGATCCTGCAGGTAAAACAATTACCTCCTTCTTACCGGGCGGTTTTCAATATGCATATTATTGATGGGTTCTCGCACCAGGAAATTGCAGACAGGCTGGGTATTTCGGTGGGCACATCGAAATCCAACCTGGCTAAAGCGCGGGCACATCTTCAAAAAAAACTGAATAGAGATATACAGGAGGCTGATATATGCAGTCTATAAACGACGATATGGATGAATTATTCCGCAAAGCAGCGGCGGACTATCCGTTAAAAACGGATGGGGCGGACTGGGATGCAGTCATGCTGCGTTTGCAAACCCCCAATGCTTCAAACCCTGCCACGTCTGGCAGAAAAAGAAAACAGCAGCATTGGCTGTGGTTGCTGTTATTATTGCCACTGGCTTTTGTTGGTCATCTTGCCCGCCGGGACAATAGCAGCGGCACAGCAGTTGCCGGTGATGTACAGCGTAGCGTGGCACAAATATCAGCAACTCCTGTGGCGGCAGATGCGGCAACGCCGGTTGTTCATACTACTACTGCTACTGTAGCATCGCATAATACTGTAACGCCAGTGGCGCCGGCTACAGAACAGCAGAAAATTGTTGCAGAAAAAAGATCAGTTTCTTTATCCGCACAGGCAACCTTTGCAAAACCACTTTCGTATCATACTTATAGCAACAACGGAAATAGCAATCATACACCGGTTAGCAACAGGAGGGTAAAGGCTAATATCAATAGCGTAAAAACGCAAACCATCAGTACTGTTGATAATGATGTATTTACAGATCATGGTGCAACAGTAATGCTTACCCGTGAAACAAAAGATCCGGAAACGATAACACAAGCGCAGTCGGTAGCGGCCCACAGTGCGGCAACTGTATCAACATCTTTACAAAAGGAAGACACTGTAACTGCAATACCGGAAATGGTGAAGGATGACAAAAAAATGCCGGCACAAAAGGGATTTTATGCCGGCATTGTACTGAGCCCTGATTTCAGTACAGTGAAAATGCAGCAGATGAGCAAGGTGGGGTACAATGCGGGCATATTGATCGGGTACAGGTTCTCAGCAAGATGGTCTGTTGAAACAGGTGCTTTATGGGAAAAGAAATACTATTATTCAAAAGGTGAATATTTTAACACGGGCAAGATAAACCTGCCATCGGGCACCGTGATTGATGATGTGAAAGGATGGTGTAATATGATCGATATCCCGGTTTTGGTGAAATACAATTTCATCATCAGGAAAGATCATTCATGGTTTGCCAATGCAGGTTTGCTATCGTACATCATGAACAAAGAAAGCTATACCTATAAGTATACGCGCTATGGAAATCAGTACGAGCGTGGATGGGATTATAAAGGGTCCACACGCAACTGGTTCTCGGTGATGCAACTGGGGTTTGGGTACGAGCATACGCTGGGCCGGTTAGGAAATCTGCGGGTGGAACCTTATATAAAATTACCTGTCAGTGGCATTGGTATCGGCAACCTGCCGGTAAGCAGTGCAGGTATAAATATCGGCATTCTGAAATCTATCCGTTAGTATTGTGGGTAATATAAGGCACTAGAGCCGGTATAGCATACCGGGCTGCGGGTTGTTATTTCCATTACATTTTAAGGTTTCGATATGAGGCGAAAAAAGATATTCTTTTTCGCAGGGGTAGCCTGTTGCCTGTTGCTGGCAGCGTGGGGGTACCACCTGTATTGTACACCCAGGAAAACTGCTGCTATGCAACGGGCAGATGTGCGTATAAGCGCACAACAATTGTATGATGCGTTTGCTGCGGATGAACAGGCCGCTAACCGGTTATACCTGGATAAAGTAATTGAGGTAACAGGTGTGGTGCTGGAAGTACAGCAGGCAGGTACAGGCTTGGGCATATTGCTGGATGCAGGCGTTGGCAAACCCGGTGGTGTGCATTGCAGTGTTACCATGGGTAATGGTGTAAAAGTACCGGTTGCAGGCAACACCGTGATCATTAAAGGTAAATGTGCAGGCTTTCTGGCAGATGTAAATATAGCAGACGCAGCGTTGCTGCAATAAAGAACCGAACTTAAAACAGTAATATGAAAAAAGTATTTGTATCAGTTGCAACAGTAGCCATAACCATTGGTGTAATGGTAGTAGCGTGCTCAAAAAGTAATGAATCTGCTGCCGGCGGTGGTGGAACCGGCGGCGGAGGTGGTGGCGGCACCACTACCTGCGATACGGTGAATATGAAATACGCAACCAATGTATTGCCCATACTGCAGGCCAATTGTTACAGTTGCCATGGTAATGGCGTTGTTACAGGTGGTATTAATCTGAATGGCTATGCCAACCTGAAAGTACAGGTAGATAATGGTAACCTGGTCGGTGCTATAACACATGCTTCCGGCTATACAGCCATGCCATACAATCTTCCCAAATTATCTGATTGCAATATCAATATCATTAAAGCCTGGATAGCACGCGGAGCGCTCAACAACTAAACGGAAAACAGCAAATGCGGCGGGTAATGGAACAACATGAATAATGTTGAAGGGCAGTTAATAGAACACAATACGCTGGTTGAGGATTTCTGATAATTGCCTGTAAACAATGCGCCACTGCCGGCAGGGTGCGGGTGCAGTGCATGTATTCTGTTTTACCGATGCCTTGCTGTCATTTGCTGTTTCACGTTGCCATTTTTTGATTACAAACAGTATACATATGAAGAGCATGCTGATTATAACAGGAATATGTTTGCTGTCTTTGTGCACACAGGCACAAACATATATGACACGCAATGGAGAGATCAGTTTTTTTTCAAAAACACCATTGGAAGATATTAAAGCTGACAATAAACAGGTATATGCGGCTATTGATCTGTCAAAAAAAACAATAGCCTTTACATTGTTGCTCAAAAGTTTTTTATTTGAAAAACAACTGATGCAGGATCATTTTAATGAAAATTATGTAGAGAGTGACAAATTTCCCAAATCTGCATTTACCGGGGTAATAGAAGGGAATGTTGCTAACACACCAGGTACCTATAATGTACAGGTAAAAGGGCAACTGACCCTGCATGGCGTTACTAAACCAGTAACCATACCGGCTACGCTGGAAATAACAGGCAATACGCTCAACAGTAAAGCCGGCTTTTTTATTACGCCTTCCGATTATAATATACAGATCCCTGCATTGGTACGCGATAAGATCGCGCGTCAGATTACGGTACAGGTAACGGCGGTTTGTACACCGGTGAAATAGCATGAATGGTTAATGGAGAACAATACGGAATTTTTAGCAGCTAATTACTGAACGATATGATGAAAACGTTTTTTCCCTTTTGCATACTGCTGCTGGCAGCAGGCAATGCTTTATTTGCACAGGACAGCAGTCTGTTGAAATTACTGAATGATTCAATGGACATTGAACATCCGCATGCCCTGGTAACAGGTACTTTCAAAGCAACACAGTTGATCAATACCCCCACGGTAGAATCGCCGGGTAAAAAAAATCTTCAGTTCCTCATCATGCACCGTTTCGGACAACTGAACGAAGGAGGTTACGCATTGTTCGGGCTGGATAATGCAACCATTCGCTTTGGATTAGATTATGGTATTACCGATCGGCTGGCGGTGGGTATTGGCAGAAGTTCGCTGGATAAAACCTTTGACGGTTCTGTAAAATATAAATTGCTGCAACAGCGAACAGGCAGCATGCCGGTTTCGGTAAGCCTGTATGAACTGCTGACGCATTACACACAAAAATATACCGACAAACCTTTTCTGAACAGCCGTTACCGTACCAGCTATACTTCGGCACTGTTGATTGCAAGAAAATTCTCCAATGCCCTTTCGCTGGAAGTAGTACCATCATGGACACATTTTAACATGGTGGCCACACCACAGGACAAGAACGACGTATTTGCGGTAACTGTTGTCGGAAGAATGAAATTCTCCAAACGCATGAGCCTGGATGCAGAATACAATTATATGTTACCCAACCAGGTGGTGTCTTCCACTGTATACCGCTCGTTATCGCTGGGTGTTGATATAGAAACCGGCGGACACGTATTTCAACTGGTGTTCTCCAATTCACAGGGTATGGTGGCTCCTTATTACCTGGCCAGAACAATTGGTAGCTGGGGCAACGGAGATATCTTTTTCGGTTTTAATATTTCCCGCAACTTCAGTTTTAATAAAAAGCGTACCGGAAAGTGGTGATAACGGTAATCGTTTGATTACGAAATGCTAATAACAGTACTTGCGCTTGCCGGGAGTGCTGTTTTTAATGCCCGGCCAATAATTTCCCGATTTCGTAGCTATAGAGTGCCTGCAGTACCGGATATTTATCGTTTGTAAATTTCAACATGTATAATGGCTGCAGGTAAAAGCAGGTTCAAAAAGCTCATCGGGCAGATACATTTATGGCTTGGGCTTACATCGGGTATTATTGTGATCATCATCAGCCTGACGGGTTGCCTGTTTGTTTTTCAGAAAGAGATTTCTGATATCACCTACCGTAAAACATTTTATGTAAACCCCGCCGGATCAATATTGCCATTCAGCGAATTGCAGCAGCGTGCACAACAGGCAATGGGTGCTGACAAACCTATCAATTCGGTCACTACTTACAAAGATCCTTCAAAGGCCTGGGAGTTCATGGCCTACAAAGCTAACGATACGGCGATCACCTATTTCGGGGTAATGGAACATTACCAGTCTGTATTTGTTGATCCGCATACAGGCATTGTTACCGGTACACGCAATTACAAGTACGATTTCTTTTCTATTGTAAAATACATTCACTGGAGTCTTTTACTGAACACAAAATATGGTCAGCCGGTAATAGGATATGCTACGCTGATCTTTGTGATCATGACCATTACCGGTCTCATTTTGTGGTGGCCCAAAAAATGGAACAGGGCCAACCGCAGAAAAAGTTTCAGGATCAAATGGGATGCAAAATTTAAAAGACTGAATTACGATCTGCACAATGTACCGGGGTTTTATGCCATGCTGATAGCCCTTGTTATTGCCCTTACAGGCATGGTATGGGCGTTTCAATGGTTTGAAAAAGCGGTCTACGCAGCCGCTGCAGGAACTACAAAAGCTTCCGAACGCAAACAGGTAAAATCTGATTCTACAGCAACCGCCAGTGCTAACCCGCTGGATATTGCTTTTACTGAAGCTGTAAAACAGTTGCCGGATTGCCAGCGCATCGGTGTATCACCGGCCTATGGTAAAGAAGGAACTATTTACATGTTTGGCTATCGGGGTAAGGAAACATATTACGATTACGATCAGTTACAGTTTGATCAGTATACGGGTAAAATGCTGTTGCGTACCAATCTGCAGGAACACAATGGCGGTGAGCGACTGATTGGAATGAACTACGATATACATGTAGGTGCCATTGCCGGATTGCCTGGTAAGATCCTTGCATTTATCATTAGCCTCATCTGTGCCAGCTTACCCATTACCGGTTTTTACATCTGGTGGGGAAGAAGACACAATAAGCCGGTGTATAAGGCAAACGTGAATCGTGAATTGTAAGTGGTTGCTGCTGTATTCGCTCACAACTATTGGTTGTTATAACAATCAACCATCGAAAAGCCACGAGCTTCGGGCCGTAAGCAAAATGCAAGGTGCGACTTTGCATGCGTATTTCTTCCGGACTTTTTCCCAACCATCAAACAATCAAGTCATCCGGCAATCCATTTTCAAATTGGTCTCAGCCTTTTTTACTTCAGCCCCTTCTTTGCTCTTTGTACCTTAAACCTTGAAACCTTCTCCTCCCAATCTTAAGTTTACATTAACTCTCTGCTTTGCTGCTCACACAAATAGCAGGGACTGTTCTTTTGCATTTCATAAAGTATTAAAAAACTGTTTGTATGAATCGCAGAAGCCTTTTAAAACAAGGAGGATTGCTCACTTTACTGGGTGGTCTTTCCGGATTTTCTTCTTTTGCCAATGAAACTGAAACGGGAACCGATAAAAAGAAGAAAAGAGTATTGCGTTTTGCACATTTAACGGACGTGCACATGGAATCGGAACTGCGCGCACCAGAAGGGTTGGCAACCTGTCTGCATCACCTGCAATCGCATAAAGATGCTCCTTCCTTTATATTAAGTGGCGGCGATTCAATTTTTGATGCACTGAAACAGCCTAAAGACAAAGTAGATCAGCAATGGAAACTGTGGCATGGCATCTGGAAGAGCGAAAACTCGCTGCCCATTGAATACTGCATCGGCAATCACGACTGCTGGGGAATGGGTGAAAAATCAGATCCTTTATATGGTAAGAAATATGCATTGCAGCAAATGCAACTGGCAAAACCTTACCGTAGTTTTGATAAAGCCGGCTGGCATTTTATTGTACTAGACAGTATCCAGACCAAAACTGATGGTAGCTGGTATACCTGTCAACTGGATGATGAGCAGTTTGCCTGGCTGGAACAAGACCTGGCAAAAACGCCTGCCGATACACCGGTAGTAGTGGCGTCTCACGCACCGATTGTATCTGCTGCTACGGTAGTGGTAGATAATAAAGTAAAGGGCGATCAGGGATATGTACTGGGATTGGGTTCCATGCACACTGATGCTGCGCGTATTGTGGCACTGTTTGATAAATATCCCAACGTAAAACTTTGTCTCAGCGGACACATACACCTGTACGAACAGATCCGGTACAATGGTGTTACCTATATCAGTAATGGTGCTGTAAGCGGCAACTGGTGGAAAGGTATCCGTTATAAAACGGATAATGGCTATGCCCTCGTTAACCTGTATGACGACGGCAGTTTTGACAATGAGTACATTACCTACGGATGGAAAGTATAAAAGTATCCCATTTCTTATAAAAACCGCAGCAGGGCTTCTGTACCTTGTTTGGACGTCTTACCGGAAGGAAGACGTCCTTTTTTTGACCGCTATTGACCGGTTCAGCACCTTCTTTTTCCATTTTTAGTTAAAAACTGTAAATAATCAGTCATTTTCCCCCAATTGATTCGTTGTGGCAGGTGCTAGATTTGTTCTATCTAAACTCAAAAAACTTATTCCATGAGTACAATGAAATGGCAGGGTGTGCTGCCCGCTATGCTTACTCCCTTTACTGCAGATGATACTATTGATTTTGCCATGTTTGAAAAGAATGTAAAAGCACAGGTTGCCGCCGGTATAGAAGGTGTAATACTGGCCGGTTCTCTGGGTGAGGTAAGCACTCTGGAATACGATGAAAAAATAGCGCTGCTGAAATTTGCAGCAGATACCTTAAAAGGTGCTGTGCCGGTGGTAATGAATATTGCAGAGCAATCAACCCGTGTGGCAGTTAAGCTGGCGCAGGATGCCGAAAAGAACGGTGCCAACGGATTGATGGTATTGCCTCCCATGCGTTATAAAGCTGATGATGCTGAAACAGTAGAATATTTTAAAACCATTGCAGCCAGTGTTTCGTTGCCGGTGATGATCTATAACAACCCGGTAGATTATAAAATTGAAGTGACACTGGATATGTTTGAAGAACTGGCCAAATTGTCCAATATTCAGGCGGTAAAAGAATCTACACGGGATGTGACCAATGTTACCCGTATGCGTAACCGTTTTGGTGATCGTTTCAGTATTCTTTGTGGGGTGGATACCTTGTTTATGGAAGAAGTAATGCTGGGTGCCGATGGCATTGTAGGCGGACTGGTGGATGCATTCCCTGCAGAAACAGTAGCTATTTTTAAACTTACCAAAGCTGGACGTATCCGGGAAGCACTGGATATTTACAGGTGGTTTCTGCCATTGCTGGAACTGGATATACATCCCAAACTGGTACAGTATATCAAACTGGCCGCTACGCAAACTGGTCTGTCTACAGAATATGTACGCGCACCCCGTAAAGCGATCACCGGTGCAGAAAGGGAAAGAGTGCTGGCCGTGATCAGCAAGGCTATGGCCGGCAGACCGGCATTGCCTGCATTGTAATAAGTGGAAGGCATATATAGTAAAGACGTTAAGAATTTCAATAAAAACGCAACCATCTTCATGAAAGGATATAACCTGGTAGGATTTGAAGAAAGCAGGCAGGGCACAGCAACATTGAAGGCTTTCAGTACTGTAACGAAAACCACACTGGCAGAAGAGTTTGCCATTGCCACTAAGGAAGAAATAAACAGGGCAATAGATAAAGCGGGCAAAGCGTTTGAAAAATACTGTCGTACCTCTGCAGTAGAAAGAGCGTTGTTCCTGGAAACAATTGCGGACGAGATTATGGCACTTGGTGATGAACTGATAGAACGTGCAAAACTGGAATCCGGTTTGCCCGAAGCAAGGTTGCAAGGCGAACGGGGCAGAACAACAGGTCAGTTGCGTTTGTTTGCGGCGGTGCTGCGTGAAGGATCATGGGTGGAAGCTGTTATTGACACTGCCATGCCCGAACGCACGCCTTTGCCAAGGGCTGATATCCGTAAAATGCTGGTGCCGGTAGGTCCGGTGCTGGTGTTTGGTGCCAGCAATTTTCCGTTTGCTTTTTCTACAGCAGGCGGTGATACCACCTCTGCACTGGCAGCAGGCAATCCCGTAATTGTAAAAGCACACGAAGCGCACCTGGGTACCAATGAACTGATGGCTAATGCTATCAGTCGTGCAGCCCAAAAATGCAATATGCCGGATGGTGTATTCTCCTTTGTCATCAGTAATGATGTAGAGACCATACAGCAAATGGTAAAACACGAAACCATCAAAGCAATCGGGTTTACCGGTTCACGGAAAGCAGGAAATGCTATTTTTAGAACAGCCGCTGTTGACCGCAAAAAACCTATACCCGTATATGCCGAAATGAGCAGCATTAACCCGGTGCTGGTATTACCCGGTAAACTGAACAATAATGTTGCGGCCATTGCTGCACAACTGGTAAGCTCTGTTACGTTGGGTGCAGGGCAGTTCTGTACCAATCCCGGGCTGATCTTTGTATTGCAAAACGCTGATGCTGTACAACTGGTAAATGCCATAGCTGAACTGCTGCTGAAAACAGTACCTGCCACCATGCTAAATAAAGAGGTATGTAGTAATTATTACAATAGCCTGCATACATTGCAGCGCCAGCAGGGAGTACAGGTAATTGCTGCAGTAGATAATGCAGGCGCTGATTATAAAGGAGCGGCAGCCTTGTTGCAGGTTGGTGCGGCAGACTTTATTGTTAATGAAGCGCTGCAGGAAGAAGTTTTCGGACCATCAACACTGGTGGTGGTTTGTAAAGATCAGGCCGAATTGCAACAGGCAATAGCATCATTACATGGGCAGTTAACAGGAACGGTCATAGGCACTCATGAAGATATCAGTACATTTCAACCTGTAATAAGTGCTTTGTCAGATAAAGTAGGACGTTTATTGTACAATGGCGTACCTACAGGAGTAGAAGTTTGTCATGCAATGGTGCACGGAGGGCCATATCCTGCTACTACAAATGCAAACAGTACATCGGTAGGAGCGGATGCCATTAAGCGTTTTGCACGACCGCTCTGTTTACAGGATTGTCCGCAGGAGTTTTTACCGGATGCGTTGAAAGATGAAAATCCGTTGAAGATTATACGGAAGGTGAATGGGGAATACCAATGTGTTAATTAGTTAATTTGAAAATGAGGTTGGTTGATTGTTTGATGGCTGTATTGTTTGAGGGTTATAAAGAGTTCATGCAAAGTTGCTAAGCCGCAATCTGTATTTTGCTAAAAGCTGAAACCTTGTATTAATTCAAGGCCGTTAATAACAATCAGGCGATCCTGCCGGAATAACCGGTCAGGCGGGCATTCCGCGTTGAGCATTTAGCAACTTAAAATATATAACTCAAAAGTGGCTTCAAAAACATTTTTCTGTGTAGACGCACACACCTGTGGCAACCCGGTAAGGGTAGTGGCGGGAGGCGGTCCTTTTCTGAAAGGCAATAACATGATGGAAAAACGATTGCACTTTCTGCAGGAGTTTGACTGGATCAGGAAGGGACTGATGTTTGAACCCCGTGGTCATGATATGATGAGTGGCAGCATTCTGTATCCGCCACATGATCCGCAGAATGATGTAGGAGTGTTGTTCATTGAAACAAGCGGCTGTTTGCCCATGTGTGGTCATGGCACTATCGGAACTGTGACCATTGCTATTGAAGAAGGATTGATCACACCTAAAGTACCTGGCAAATTACGATTGGAAACACCGGCCGGACTGGTACTGGTGGAATACAAACAGGAAGGAAGCAAAGTGAAGTCCGTAAAACTCACCAATGTAAAATCATTCCTGGCTGCTGAGCAGCTTACCGTTGAATGTCCTGATCTTGGCACTATAAAAGTAGACGTGGCATACGGCGGAAACTTTTATGCTATTGTAGATCCGCAGGAAAAATTTCCAGGGCTGGAACATTTTAAAGCAGATCAACTGATCTCCTGGAGCCGCGTATGCAGACAACGTTTGAATGAACAATACAGTTTTGTACACCCGGAGAATGAACATATCAAAGGGTTAAGTCACCTGTTGTGGACAGGTGCTACTATTTCTCCCGCAGCATCAGCCAGGAATGCCGTGTTCTACGGAGATAAAGCGATTGATCGTTCTCCCTGTGGTACAGGTACCTCTGCACGTATGGCACAGTGGTATGCCAAAGGAAAACTGAAAAAAGGAGATGAATTTATACATGAAAGTATTATCGGTTCACAATTCACCGGCCGTATTGAGGAAGAGACAATGATAGCCGGCAAACCAGCCATTGTACCCAGTATTGAAGGATGGGCCATGGTGTACGGTTATAATACCATTAAGATAGATGATGCCGATCCGTATGCTCATGGGTTTCAGGTGATTTGAGAATAATTTGAAAATTTGAGAATGTGAAAATTTGAAAATGAGGTAATTACCGGATGGCTTGATGGTTCGATTGTTTTGGCAGGAAGTCTGAAGCCGGATGGTGGAAATCTGAAAAGGCACAAGGTTCAAGTTTGAAGAAGCAGCGAGTTTTGGCTACGAGCACTCAGGACTGGCAACTCACCATTCACAAAAAAACGAAGCATTCTATTCGCCAATAACCTCCGAACCTCAGCACTTGAAACTTGTAACCTGAAACTTGTAACCTGGAACAACATGCTCCGCTATACCATACTTATTATAACCTGCTTTATTACTTCGGCTGTTCAGGCCCAGACCTACGCTCCTGAAAAGAATAACCGGCATTTTAAAGTGCAGCCGGTAGCAGGTATCCATGCGTATGCATTTGATCTGCGCGATGTAAAACTGGAAGGAGAAAGTCCGTTCAGAAATGCAATGGAAAAAGATGCGGCTTACCTGCTGGAAATAAAGCCAGACAGATTATTGTATCGTTTCTATAAAAATGCAAAACTACCGGTAAAGGATTCTGTATATGGCGGATGGGAAAGCGAAGGGTTATCGGGTCATACGCTGGGACATTATTTGTCTGCCTGTGCTATGATGTCTGTTTCAACCGGTGATAAAAGATTTAAAGAAAAAGTAGATTATATAGTGCAGGAGCTGGCGCGTTGCCAGCAGGCAAGAAAAACGGGTTATATAGGAGCCATTCCCAATGAAGATACCTTGTTTGCACGTGTGGCCAGAGGAGATATTAAATCTGGTGGATTTGATCTGAATGGCGGATGGTCGCCCTGGTATACCGTACACAAAGTAATGGCAGGACTGGTAGATGCATACCTGTATTGTGATAACCAACAGGCGTTGCAACTGGTAACAGGTATGGCCGACTGGACTGCCAATACCATTAACCCGCTTACACAGGAGCAACTGAATAAAATGCTTACCTGTGAATACGGTGGCATGAATGATGTACTGGCAAATATTTATGCCATCACCGGCAATAAAAAGTACCTGGACCTGTCGTACAAATTCTTCGACAATTTTGTGATGGAGCCTTTATCGAAACGGGTTGATCCCATGCCCGGCAAACATTCCAATACGCAGGTGCCCAAAGCCATTGGCAGTGCACGGCAATATGAACTGACCGGGAACGAACGGGATAAAACCATTGCTGATTTTTTCTGGAATACCATGGTTCATCATCACACGTATGTAAATGGTGGTAACAGCAATTATGAATACTGTGGCCCGGAAGATAAACTGAATGACCGGCTAAGTGATAATACAGCAGAAACCTGTAACTCGCACAATATGCTGAAACTGACCAGGCACCTGTTTGCATGGCAGCCTTCAGCAACATTGATGGATTATTATGAGCGTACTTTATACAATCATATCCTGGCATCCCAGAATCCTGAAGATGGTATGATGTGTTATTTTGTACCGCTGCGGATGGGGGCCAAAAAGCAATTCAGTGATAAGTTCAATACTTTCACCTGCTGTGTAGGAACCGGCATGGAAAACCACGCCAAGTATGCTGAAAGCATTTATTTTGAAGGAAAGGATGGCAGCCTGTATCTGAACCTGTTCGTTCCTTCACGTCTCAACTGGCGGTCAAAAGCTGTTACAGTGACACAAACAACAGACTTTCCTGCAAGTGACCGTACCGTTCTGACGGTTCAGACATCTAAAGCAAAAACCTTTGCTGTGCATATCCGCAAACCCTGGTGGGCAACCAGCGGAGTAAAGGTATCAGTAAACGGACATGCAGTGAATGCTGAAAAAAATACTGATGGATATTTAACGGTAAACCGGTTATGGAAAAATAACGATACCATTGAGATCATATTCCCGATGTCGGTGTATTCTGAAAGCATGCCGGATAATAATGGCAGAATAGCATTGTTGTATGGTCCTGTTGTACTGGCCGGACAATTGGGCACGGCAATGCCCGATCCTATATATGGTGCCCCCGTTCTGTTGACAGACAACCGCAACGTGGCAGATTGGGTACAGCCTGTTGCTGCACCACTGACCTTTCAGTTAAAGGGCGTGGGCAAACCCAACGATGTATTACTGGCCCCTTTTTATAAAACCTACAACCAGTATTATAGTGTGTATTGGGATTATTTTTCCAATGCAGAATGGCTGGCGAGACAGGAAGCATACGAAGCAGAAAAGAAAAAGCAAAGAGAACTGGATAACAGGACCATTGATATCATGCGACTGGGCGAAATGCAGCCTGAACGTGATCACAACCTGAAAACCAGCGAAGAAAGCTATGCAGAGATCGCATTGGGACGTGGTGGCCGTGAAGTGCGCAAGGGTGGTTTCTTTTCTTTTGAAATGAAAGTACTGCCGGATGTGGATTGTGTGTTGCAGTGTTCGTACCTGGGAGATGATAAAGGCAGAATATTCGATATACTGGTAGATGGGGTAAAGATTGCCACGCAGGAATTAAAAGGCGGCACTACCGGCAGGTTTTATGATGTGGAGTACCCGATACCTGCAGAGCTGCTGAAAGGCAAAACAACGATAGAAGTAAAGATCCAGGCACATCCCGGCCGCACAGCCGGAAGGGTGTTCAGTCCCAGGATGTTGAAAAAAGCCTGATCACTTAACCCCGGGATCAGTACAGAACCCCGGCCAGAGAATGTATCTTTAATTGCATCCGTAACATCAAAAAAACAGTTATACGCAAGTGAAAAATGTTGTTGTAATAGGTGGTGGTATTATAGGGCTTAGCACGGCATATTACCTGAGTCAGTCGGGCAACCGGGTAACTGTACTGGAAAAAGATGATTTCCTGGACAACTGCTCTTATGGCAATGCAGGATATGTTTGTCCCAGTCACTTTATACCGCTGGCTGCTCCCGGTATGGTAAGCAAAGGATTGAAATGGATGTTCAATTCGCGTAGTCCCTTTTATGTACAACCTTCACTGAATGGTGCGTTGATAGACTGGGGACTGAAGTTTGTAAAAAGTGCCACAAAGAAAAATGTAGCAAATGCAGCAGTGCCTTTGCGGGATATTGCTATGCTGAGCCAGCATGAATACGCTGGTTGGTCGGCCATGCCGGGTTTTGATTTTGCATACCAGCACAAAGGGTTGCTGGAAGTATTTCAGACTGCTGCCTCAGAAGAGCATGCACATCATACTGTAGCAAAAGGTAAAGAGCTGGGATTGGATGTGGAACTACTGGGATATGACGCTATGCAGCAACTGGAGCCACAGGCTAAGATCAATGCACGGGGTGCTATATTCTTTAAGTGTGATGCTCACCTGTATCCCAATAAACTGATGCGTGCACTGATTGCATACCTGCAGCAATGCGGTGTACAGCTATTGAAAGGGCAGGAGGTAGTTGAGTTTGAAAAAAACAATGGAAAGATCAATAAGGTGATTACGGCTATGAGTGCATACAATGCTGATGAAGTGGTGATCGCTACCGGATCATGGAGCCGTGAAATTGCAAAACTGGCCGATACCAGGATACCGCTGATGCCCGGCCGTGGCTATTCTGTAACATTGGAAGATGCTCCTTATTACCTGAATTACCCCATGATACTGGTGGAAGGCAGAGTGGCTATTACGCCGATGGATGGTAACAAAATACGTTTTGGTGGTACAATGGAGGTTGTTCCTACCCCTACACCACCGCGCTACCACCGGGTAGAAGGCATTCTGAAAGCAGTAAAAGACTTTATTCCTTCATTTGATATACCAGTGCCTCCACAGGATAAAATATGGTATGGCTACCGCCCATGTTCTGCTGACGGATTACCTTATATAGGACGTATCAGTAAATACAACAACGTGGTGGTAGCTACCGGGCATTCAATGCTGGGGCTGAGCCTGGGAGCCGGTACCGGCAAACTGGTAAGTGAACTGGTGAATGAACAACGCACCAGCATTGATCTGAAACCATTTGCTGTAGAGCGGTTCAGTTGATAGTGAGCTGCATTGTATTTATTCCTGCTCCACACCTGTTATGAACCGGTTCATCGTCATCCAGTATTTGTCTTTGTATATCTTGTACGAAGCTGAAAGCTGGTTGTTGTAACGGAGAATATGATCAGCAGTAACTCTTGACACATGTCTGAATTCATTACAGGCAAAGTAGATAGTGCGGGTACTGTTGTATGTTTCCCTGCCAAGGTTTAAATGTCCTGCTGCATCAGTAAGCTCTGTCTGCAATTCATCTTCAAACTGGTTCATCACTTCAGAAGTGTCCCTGTCGGGCATACCATTGTTAACAGGCTTGTACGTTATGGTAATGGTCATGATCCAGGGGTGCGATGCTTTGGCATCCCATTGCAGTAATTCCTGGTTCAGGATGGCTACCATGGGCAAACCATTCTGATCGGTAGCTTCCAATGCTATATAATTATCGTTTTCAGTATTACGGCGGATACCTTTGTATTTTTCAATAAATTCTTTTTCACGCCACAGTAAAAAATCTTTAAGCTTAGAAACAGGTATCGGCGTTTGATCTGCTGGTACTCTGCCGGATACCTTTACTGAATCGATCAGCGTCACTGCATTCAGTTCACCCAGTGCATTGTCCAGGAAGATCAGTACACCATTAGAGATCAGTTCTTCATTGTCTTTGTTAAGATCAGTATGTACGAGGGTGATATCAATTTCGTCCGGGTAATCCTCCAGTTCGGTACTGTAAAACGTAATAGTGGTTTTATCGAATGTATATCCTTCCATCCGGATACAGGTATCATCAAGTCCCGTGGCAGGCTTTAATGCGGTAAATCTCCATCCATTCATTGCCGGAGCGGCTGCTACCAGGTCTTCCGTAAATACAATACTTTTAATATCACCTTCCGGTGTAAGGATCAGTTCGGCTGTATGTTCATTGTACATGCCGGTAAGTGCATAGAACTGTGTATTCAGTGCCTGGAGTTGGGGCATCAGTTTATCCAGGAAATCAGTCTCGATATTTTTCCTGCCTTTAACTATTTTGAAAAACAAATGCTGTTGTGTGGCAAACCATTTCCAGAAGCTTGCTGCATCTGTTACTGTTTCTTTTTTGCCCAATAGCTTTTTCAGAAAATTCATAGCCTGTCTTTATGGAAATACATGTTGTGAAAAGATCAATGGGCAGCAGTGGTTTGTTGTGCAGCCAGGCTATCCAGCAACAGGTACCTGTTGCTGTGCTGATCTGGTTTGGCTTGCGTTTGTACATTGATGTGCATTACAACAGGTGTATTACCCGAAACTGCAGTCCATGATGGTAAACCTTTGCCATTGGGATTGCCTGTTTTAATAAAGTTGACAAAATAAGCCTGTGTAATACCAGACACTTTATAATCATCTTGTGTCCATGCAAAAACTTTGTTGGTAGAAAGGTTGCCCATGGCATATTCAATTTCAGCAGAATGAACTGCGCCTTTGGCTGCAGGAGCTTTATTGGTACCCGTACCCTTCTGTACACCACCTGCAAGACCCGGTGTGGCGTTGCCCATTTCAGGTGTCATTTGCGGCCGTGCTCTTTCAAACAGGTAACGGTATACCGGTTTGCCGCCGGTCTTACTGTGTTCATTGATCCATTTCCAGGTGCTGAAGGCAATAAAACGATCGCCAGCCAGTTCAGTAGCAACCTGTTCCACTTCTTCATCAGTATCTGGATGATATACTTTCAATATTGCGTCGGCATGTTTGCCATATTGTCGTGTAACAGCTTTGTTAAAATTATCAATCGTGGGTTTTTCGCTGCCTGTCAATGCGCGAAAATTCATTTCCTCGTTGTTCCATCCGGCCAGTAAGGGCACATGCGCCTGTTCACCTGATGCATAAATTTCAAAAGGATCTTTAGGAAAAAAGTAGCCGTCAATAGTACTGTTGAAACGGAACACACCAAATTTTGAAGCGGCTTGTAATAAAGAATCTGCAGGTATAGCGCGCAATGCAGCAAGCGAAGCTGCACCGGTTGTTCTGGCAAACTGAATGCCTGTTTGTTCACCGGTACTCAGCGGCGCAGCAGGTAATGCGCCCAGTATGGAACCACTTTCGCCAATGGCTCCTGCAATCAGGTTTCTGGACAATGGTGAAGCCATCAGCGCACTGACGGAAATAGAACCGGCTGATTCACCGGCAATGGTGACCCTTTTGGGATCGCCGCCAAAAGCAGCAATATTCTGTTGTATCCATTGCAGTGCAGCGGCCTGATCCAGCAAACCGTAATTACCGGAAGCATGATGGGGTGATTCCTGTGTTAGTTCAGGGTGAGCCATAAAGCCGAATATGCCAAGACGGTAGTTGACGGTAACAGCCACCATACCTTTTGTTGCCATGTTCTCGCCGTCATAACGTGGTTCAGAACCATCACCGGCAACAAATCCGCCACCATAGAAGTATACCAGCACAGGAAGTGGTTTCCTGGCTTTGGTAGCTGGTGTCCATACATTCAGGTATAAACAATCTTCACTATTATTAGCTGAACGGAAATTCATATCGCCAAAAACAGCGGTCTGCATAGCTCTTGGTCCAAAGTGATCGGCTTTGCGGATGCCTTGCCAGTTCTGTGCAGGCTGTGGTTCGCGCCAACGGTAATTGCCGGTGGGAGGGGCTGCATAAGGAATGCCTTTAAATGAGCTGATACCGCTTTTCTCCAGCACGCCCTGTAAAATACCATTGGAAATATATACTTCCGGTATACCATGTGTTTCGTTCTGGGCTTCTACCGGCGAAAATAACTGGATAGCAAGCAGGCAGAAGATACAGGAGGATATATACACGTTGAATCGTAATATGGAGCTGATCTTTTTCATTGCAGGCAATTTGAAAACCTACAAGGTACAGTATAAAAGAGCAAGCGCCAAAGTAAGGGGAAGCAGGGTGGAGGTAAAAAGCCGGCTGAAACATGACAAGGTTTCAGCCGTATGCCTGTAAATGATTATTTTTTGCAAATGATGGTACAGGTGATTCTCTGTTTACGCATTCACAGTACTAAAGAATGATATTATGAAGCAGCAACAGCCACTTCTTTTACTTTATTTGCTTTTGCAATTTTACGCGCAGCACCGGCAGCCAGTAATTTGCTTGCCTTGCGTATGCGGCGGTTAAATTTCTTTTCACCAAAGGTTTCTTTCAGATTGGTAAAGGAGGATTGCAGGGTAGCTTCAATGTGTTGTAACAATACTTTCTTGTCACTTTTTACCAGGGCATCTTTCGTCTTTGACATGTTTTATCTTGTTTTTTTCTGTTTTTAAGAATGTATTTAACAAACTTAACAATAAGATAATATTTGCAATGTTAAGTTTTGCCGGATCGGTGTAACGGGCATGCTAAGCCCATTAAAATGAATGAGTTGCACCAATGTTAAGTCTGTTTAAGAGATACGGTATAAAGAACAGATTTGTGTAACAAGTTCACAGAAGCACCGGAAAAATGACCAATAATATGATGCCTTTATAAAATGCGCACTATTTAATGCAGCAGGTATACCATGTTTATTGCCTTGTAAAAAGATACAGGCACAATAACCTGTATCAAAACAAACTGTCTTTGTGTATTAGCATTGGTGCATCATATTTATGATGCACTTTTTTGTTGTCATGAATTAATGATTTGTTCTTTTTGAAGCGTGAAGCTGGCAACATTTACCTGTTATCTTTGCGGCGCTAATATCATGAAGACCAGCGGAGGCAGACCACATAATATACGGTCTGCTGCCGCCTGGCACAAGTTCCACACAATTTTTTACCTTCCATTTCATTTTACATCTTCAGCAAAACCAGTTTGTTATAAGAGCAGAAAAAATATTCTCGCCACAAATATACCAATTGGTATATTTGTAAAATGGAAAGCAAGATCTCCAAAGCTGAAAGAACGCGCAATTTTATTATTGAAACCACTGCTCCTATTTTTAATGTCAAAGGATATGCAGGTACTTCTATGTCAGACCTTACGGAAGCTACCAAACTGACAAAGGGAAGTATCTATGGTAATTTTGCAGATAAAGAAGAAGTGGCCCTGGCCGCATTTGATTACAACTATGGCCGGGTTACCAATACTATCAGGCAGCGGATGCAGCAGATGAATTCTTTTCATGACAAGCTGATGGTATACGCACAGGTATATGACCAGTTTAGTCGTGGTGTTTTTCCACGTGGTGGCTGCCCTGTACTGAATACAGCTATTGAAGCAGACGATACACATCCTTTGTTGAAAGAAAAAGCAGCCAAAGCCATACAGAAATGGAAAAAGACCATTGAAGATCTGATCAAAGGTGGTATTGCTGCCGGCGAGTTCAGGCAGGATACTGACTATCACCGCATAGCGCTTTCCATCATTGCACTGATTGAAGGTGGAATTATGATAGCCAAAGTAACAGATAGCCAGGGCAGCCTGGATAAGATTATGAAAACAGTAGAAGCGTTGATCAAACAGATAAAGACATAACATTTTTTTCTTACTTAATATACCGATTGGTATTATTTGTCCCTTCTTTTAAAGCTTTCCTGTAAACAATATTTATTCCGCAGATCATTAAATATACCGATTGGTATTATTTTATGCCAGATATCAAAAGAACGCTGCTCATAATTACAGTAATACTGGCTGCTATTATGGAGCTTATAGATACTTCTATCGTAAACGTAGCATTATCACACATGAGCGGCAACCTGGGCGCAACCCTGGAAGATACTTCGTGGGTCATTACATCGTACGCCATTGCCAACGTTATCATTATTCCCATCACCAGTTTTCTTACCGCCAGGCTGGGGCGTAGAAATTATTATATAGGATCTATTATATTGTTTACTGTCTGTTCGTTAATGTGCGGGCAGGCCGGCAATATATGGACACTGGTTGTTTTCCGGTTTTTGCAGGGGCTGGGTGGTGGTGCTTTATTATCCGTATCGCAGGTAGTGGTGTTTGAATTGTTCCCGAAAGAAAAACAGGGCGTTGCCAGTGCATTGTTTGGTTTAGGCGTATTTATTGGTCCCACCATTGGCCCTACGCTGGGTGGTTTTATTACAGAACATTATTCATGGCCCTGGATCTTTTACATTAACCTGCCTATTGGTGTTGCCGCAGCTATATCCTGTTACTTCCTGTTGACTGAGCCTGTCATTAAAACAACAGTCAAAAAAATTGACTGGACAGGCATTGCTTTATTGAGTGTGGGCGTGGGTACTTTACAAACAGTACTGGAAAGGGGAGAAACAGAAGACTGGTTTGCCACCGCTTACATTGCATGGTTTACTGTAATAGCAATCATAACATTGATCGGATTTGTGATATGGGAATTACGGATCACTAACCCGGTGGTGGATCTGCGGGTGCTGAAAAGTAAAACGCTCAGTATTGCAGCCATCCTTACATTCATTACCGGCATGGGTATGTTTACTTCGGTATTTCTTACGCCTGTACTTGCGCAGCGGCTACTGGGTTTTACACCTTCGCAAACGGGTTTGTTGCTATTGCCGGGTGCAGTGCTGGCAGTGTTTGGCCTTATTATGTCCGGTAAACTGTTGCAGAAAGGAGTTTCACCGGTAGTGATCATTGGTTGCGGTTTTCTCTGTTTTATTTATTTTAACTGGCGTATGTCGCTGATCAGTTTTGACACTTCTGCTGCTTACATTACTTATTCACTCATTTTCCGTGCATTGGGTATGGCTTTCCTGACAGTACCGTTAACGGCGCTGGCTGTTTCTTCACTACAGGCCAAAGATGTACCGCAGGGGGCGGCATTGAATAATATGATGCGTCAACTGGGTGGTTCGTTCGGGATCTCCATTGTAAACACCTATACCGTGCAGCGGCTTGCTGTACACCGTACTGACCTTCTAACTAATTTACCAGCTACAGATCCGAAAGTATTGGAGCGGCTGCACCAGTATGCAGGATATTTTCAGCACCAGGGATACACCAGTACCGAAGCTAATGCCATGGGATTAAAGCTGATGGAAAAAACAGTGGCACAGCAATCGGGCATGCTCAGTTATATTGATGCTTATCTGCTGATAGGTACATTGTTTGTGCTGGCATTGCCATTATTGCTGCTGGTGGCAAAACGCTCCTCTAATAAACAGCCTGCCGTAGTATTGACCGATCATTGATTGACTATACACTATTGTATTGATCGCCACTTGTTTTTGAATCATTCTGCAAGTGGCGGTTTTGTTCTATTCCGGGCTTTTAGGCTATTCTAAGTTTGTGTTATCAAATCAATACAAACAGTATAGCCATGAAAAATTTCAATAACACATTACAAACGCTGGTATTAGGCGGCAAGGGTAAAACTGGCCGCCGGGTAGTGAACAGGTTACGGCAACTGCAGGTGCCTGTACGTATCGGATCGCGTAGTGCAACACCAGCTTTTGACTGGACAGATATGGATACCTGGGTACCGGTAGTGGAAGGAATGGATGCTGTATACATCACCTTTCAGCCAGACCTGGCAGTGCCGGGAGCACGCGAGGCCATCCGTGCATTTACCCAACTGGCAGTACAATCCGGCGTACAAAAACTGGTATTATTATCAGGTCGCGGTGAAGAAGAAGCACAACTGTGTGAGTCCATTGTGATGGAAAGCGGTATCAGTTGGACCATTGTGCGATGCAGTTGGTTTTGCCAGAATTTCAGCGAGAGCTTTTTGCTGGAACCCATACTGACTGGACAGGTGGTATTGCCCGTGGGAGATACCGGCGAACCTTTTGTAGATGCAGAAGATATTGCAGACGTAGTAGTGGCTGCTCTTACAGAACAGGAGCATAGCCAAAAGATTTATGAGCTGACCGGTCCGCGGTTGATCTCTTTTCAACAGGCTGTTCATGAAATAGCACAAGCTACAGGAAGAGAGATCAGTTTCAGTACAGTTAATGCAGAACAGTTTGCTGAAGAACTGAGAAAAGCACAGGCCACTGAAGATGATATTGCCTTTATCAATTACCTGTTTACCGAAGTGCTGGACGGACGTAATGAACAACTGGCTGATGGCGTGCAGCAGGCATTGGGTCGTGTTCCGAAAGATTTTTCTCAATACGTATATGAAACGGCTGCTTCCGGCATATGGAATGCATGAACTTATAAAACTAAAAACCAATAGTATGAACACTTCTTCCATACTGTTAATGCTGTCAGGGATCACTACAGCATTAATGGCGGGACTTTTCTTTTCGTGGTCGGTGGCAGTAATGCCGGGTTTATCATTGGTGCACAATGATCAGTACCTGGCTGTTATGCAGGCAATGAACAGGGCTATTCAGAATCCACTGTTTCTGATATGCTTTATGCTGCCGGTAGCATTGCTTCCGTTGGTTGCTTACCACTATTGTCATACCGGTGGTTTTGTATGGTTACTGGTTGCAGCGGTGTTGTATGTGGCAGGTGTGTTCCTGGTAACCATGATCGGAAATGTGCCGATCAATGATCGGCTGGATAAAATGCACTTGACATTATCCACTGCAGATGATCTGCATGCCATGCGCATGCGTATTGAAAATACATGGGTATGGTTAAATTATATCAGGACTGTAGCTGCTGTGGCTGCGATCATCTGTGTACTGTATGCCTGTATGGTAAAAGGACAAGCGATAACGCATTAACGAATTTCAGGAAAAATCAACTTCATTGTAATGAAACGACATAAGAAACTGTGGTTAATAAGCTGTCTGCTGATGGCGGTTACATTGTGCGCATTCTCTTTTCATGATCATGAGCAGGAGGGAAAAATGTTGTACGAACGCAACTGCAGCACCTGTCACGGTACAGATGGTACACGCGGGGCATTGGGAGCTAAAAATCTGCAACGGAGTGTACTGGCCGATTCTGCTGTCTATCTGCAGATATGGAATGGTAAAAGGATTATGCCTGCTTTCAGGAAAAGATTGTCGCCGGAGCAGGTTACCGATATTGTACTGTATGTGAAATCATTGCGGGTAAAATAAGGTGTTAAGGGTACCATAATAAATAAAACATGTACCAGGTATGCCGGGAAAAAATGATAATATTGTTTTGCCTGTGTGCAGCTATAAGCCCCACAGGATAAGTAGAAAAGTGAACCACATGACAACAGCTGATATTAAAATACCTGTGCAGTTGCAAAGTTTTGTCCGGTACATACAGGTGCTGGAACAAACGCCACTGAGCGGGGTATATGAGCCGGTCAGGTTTTATGCTGATGGAAGCCCGGGTATCATGTTTGTGCGAAGTGAGAACAGTGTGATTGCACAGCAGGATAATATACTTGCTCCCTTTAGTGCCTATGGTCAAACGGTAAAACCCATAAAGCTGCAACCCGGAGCTGCCTGCAGGGTGATAGTGATCGGTTTGTATCCACATATTATCAAGCCGCTGCTGGGTATCAATTCCAGTGTACTGACAGATGGGTGCGTAGATCTGAAAATGGTTGCAGGAAAAGATACCGGCAGTACAATAGAACAGTTGCTGAACGAACCATCGTTGAACGCGCAACTGCGGTTAATTACAAACTATCTTTTTCAACTGTATCAATCCACACGCAATAAGCCTGATGCGTTACTGGCGTATGCAGTAGCGCACATCACGCAAAGCCGAGGACAGGCTTCTTTACAAGGATTACGGAGTTACCTGAATGTACCCGAACGCACTTTTGAAAGGAAATTTGAACAGCATGTAGGCATCAGTGCAAAGTTGTTTACACGTATCTGCCGGTTTCAATCGGGATTACAACAATTACAGCAGGGCAGATATGAAAAGCTGTCGGATATAGCGTATGAGAATGGTTATGCAGATCAATCGCATTTTATCCGATCGTTCAATGAGTTTACAGGACAGTCACCAATGGAATTCATAAAACAACAACAGATGCAGCGTGCAGTAATAGATTTCAACCTGCCGGGTGTTGTGTGAGTTTATTTCTTCAGTACCTTTTTCAGTTGCTTTTCAATTTCAGCGATCTGCGATTTTATTTTCAGTTCATCTTCTCCTGTTATTCTTGCCAGTTCCAGTTTTATCATTAATGCCTGGAGCTTTATCGATAGCTGCTGGTTTTCATGAATGTCAGTAAGAACAGTATTCAGCATACGCATCACGGTCTCTTTATCCTTGTTACTGGCTTCTAACAGGGCAAAGTACTTTTCTCTGTAGGGGTCATTCGGATGGTTGGTTTTGATATACTCTTCACTTTTTTCACCAACTGCCGGGGGAATTTCTTCAGTATTATCAGGATATTCCTGAATAGATTTTAGAATATCTTTCCAATTAACACTGTCCAGCCACTTGTCCAGTTTTTTCCGGTGATCATGTCTTGGAGCAACTTCTTCTCTTTCCCATCTATATAGATTGTCAGGCTCGGTATCAAGCTCTTTTGCAAGCTCTTCTACCGTAAGGTTCAGTTTCTCCCTGACTTTTCTTACCTCTTTACCTAAAGGAAACCTAGTGCTCACTTAATCTGTATCAATTTATAATGATATTCTAATAGAATATTTTGTGTTAGAATAATATTCTACTATTTTTGATTCCGGATTACAATGCGTTGAATTAAAAAAGCTGGTTCCGGCTGCCGGGTTTTCTGCATGTTTGCATGAACTGTAAATACCGGATGCTTTATTCTATGTGCATTGATTCCGGCTTGTAAAATAAGCAAAAGGTTGATTCCTGTCAAAAAACGGGAGGTGGAATTAGTGTATATATGTGTGTGACCCTGATTTAATAATATTTAACTACTTTACGAAGGAAGCATCAAGCTAATACAAGGAAAAGAAAAAGCCGGTGAAAACCGGCTTTTGGTGCATGCGATCAGAACTTCCTGAAAAGGAAGAAGATCTCAAGTGTAGTTTTCAAAACAATGAGTACTTGATTAAGCGCCCGGAGATAGTCGTCGTATCTGCCGGGTTTTTTATTGTTACGTACCATACGTATTACATGCAGGCTTTTTAGAGACCTGCAGTTTCTTTACTGCGTCAGCATACATCCCTGCATGTATGAACGCAGGTGAATGTTTTGTGTATTGTTAATAGAACAGACGGGTTGAAAGAAATACTAAACTGGAGTCAATTTCTTTGTCAGAGATTGATATTACTCAATTGAAAAGTAAGTGCTTGGCAGTTTACAAAACAGTTGATTGTCATTAAGATTATAAAGAATATTGGAGTTCCGGCTAATAAAAAAACGCAGAAGAAAATTTTTCTCATATTTTCTTCTGCGGTTTGTGACAACAGTCATTATCATCGTGCATTAATCGGTTGCTTCAGTGCCATTGGCTACCTTTAACGCCGGTAACTGGTTGGCAGATTCCAGCTTTTGTTCTACTTCATGTATAGAGCGTATGGTTTTAATAATGGAATCGGGTGTAACGGAAATGGAATTGATCCCGGCCTCTACCAGGAACTGTGCAAAGTCTGGGTAATCAGAAGGGCCTTGTCCGCAGATGCCTACTTTTACGCCAGCATCCGTAGCGGTATCAATCAGCATGCGGATCATTCTTTTTACAGCAGGATTTCTCTCGTCATACAAGTGTGCAACCAATGCAGAATCGCGATCCAGTCCCAGGGTAAGCTGTGTAAGATCATTCGAACCGATACTGAAACCATCAATATGTGGTGCAAACTCTGCTGCCATAATGATATTGGAAGGAATTTCTGCCATCAGGTATAGCTGCAAGCCATTCTTTTCACGTTCCAGTCCGCTTTTCTTCATGATCTTTTTTACTTCCACCAGTTCTTCTACCGTACGGCAGAAAGGGACCATCACCGCTACATTGTGCAGACCCATTTTTTCACGTACACGCCAGATGGCATCACATTCCAGGGTAAATGCGGCTTTAAAGGCTTTGTCATAATAACGGGATGCACCACGCCAGCCGATCATCGGGTTCTCTTCATGCGGTTCAAAATATTTACCGCCCGGCAGGTTGGCATACTCATTTGATTTGAAATCTGAAAAACGTACAATAACTGTATGCGGATAGAATGATGCTGCAATACGTGCAATGCCAAAGGAAAGTTTTTCGATGAAGTAAGCAGCTTCATCATGAAAACCTTTTGTCAGTTGTTGTATGTGGGCAGTGAGGGCTGCATCTTTCAGTTTTTTGTGTTTCAGTAATGCCAGCGGATGTACTTTAATGTAGTTATTAAAGATGAATTCTTCGCGTGCCAGTCCTACCCCCTGGTGCGGCAAATGCGCATACTGAAAAGCCATTGCCGGCGATGCTACATTCAGCATCAGTTTGGTTTTAATAGCTGGTAAGCTATCCAGTCTTGTCTGGGTAACATGATAATTGATCAATCCTTCATAAATAATCCCTTCATCGCCTTCACTGCATGATACAGATACCTGTTGGTCCTGTTTCAGAATGGAGGTAGCCTGCAAACATCCAACTACGCAGGGTACACCCAGTTCCCTGGCTACAATAGCTGCATGACAGGTACGTCCGCCTTTGTTGGTAACGATAGCAGAAGCTTTTTTCATGATCGGTTCCCAGTCAGGATCGGTCATGTCTGTAACCAGTATGTCGCCTTCTTTAAAATCACGGCCTTCCACACGTTTGTCAAGCGAATAGATGATATTTACTTTGCCGGTGCCGATCTTATCGCCCACGGCAATTCCTTTCAGCAATACATTGTGTTGTCCATTGTTATTATCAATAACATATTCTTCCAGTATGCCATGCTCTTTGCGGGAGTGTACTGTTTCAGGACGGGCCTGTACAATATACAGATCACCGGTCAGGCCGTCAGTAGCCCATTCCACATCCACAGGGCACCATTGTCCTTTAAGACGGGTATAATAGTTTTCAATATTGCAAACCCAGGTAGCCAGTTGTGTTACCATAGCATCATTCAGACAAAACTGATCGCGTAAAGCTTCTTCAGTAGATATCACTCTTACACGTTCATCGGGATCATCGCCATAGATCATTTTCTGATCCTTGTGTCCGGGTTTCTTTTCAATAATGGCCTCATAGCCTTTTATCAGTGAGGGTTTGAATACAATAAATTCATCAGGTCGTATAGCGCCTTGTACTACCAGTTCACCCAATCCGTATGCACCGTTGATGACTACCACATCTTTAAAACCACTTTCGGGGTCAAGAGTAAAAGCAACGCCTGCTGCACCAAGATCGGAGCGTACCATTTTCTGAATACCAACTGAAAGTCCCACCGCAAAATGATTATACCCCAGGCGTTGACGATAGCTGATAGCCCTGTCGGTCCACAAAGAAGCAAAACAGTTGCGTACGGCATCTATCAGCGCAGTAGCTGTGCGTACATTCAGGTAGGTTTCCTGCTGGCCAGCAAAGCTGGCATCGGGAAGATCTTCTGCTGTAGCGGAAGACCGAACTGCCACATCTGTAGATTCTTGTCCGTAAGTGGCAGAAAGCTGCCGGTAATGTTCAATGATCTCAGCACTGAGTGCCGGTGGAAATTTGCTGTTGCGGATAAGGCTGCGTACCTGCAATCCGCCTCTGCGCAATGACTCCACGCTGTTGTAATCAATGGCATTGACCAGTACTTTGATCTGGTGCTCCAGGTTGTTGAACTGGCAGAATTGCCGGTAACCTTCTACGGTAATAACAAAACCATCCGGGATGCGTATACCCAGGCTACCCAGGTTGGCGATCATTTCACCCAGGGATGCATTTTTGCCACCTACCTTGTCAATGTCTGACAAGCCTACGGCAGCCAATGGAACAATTGTTTTGTTCATATGGGAATAATTATGGTAATAAATAAAAAGGAAGAGGATAGAGGAGCGGCCGGATACCCAGAGGTAAATGTGGTGAACAGCGGGCTTTACCGTATTGTAAAACCTGTGTAACAAAAATATATACAGAAAACCATTACATGCCTGTGGCGGTATTGCAACCTGTATTAGCTAAATGCTTATATCAATCAGGTTATAGCAAAATTGAATCGATTAATCTTAGTAATTGTTCAATAAAAATGTGTACCTGCTGAATGCGTACTAATTCTTTGTATATTGATAAAATTTAATGTGTTTGCGTTACATATCCTGTGTTTTTTATGGCTTCCGGCCCCAGGCGTTCGGCCAATTGAGCAAGGTATAAACTGCGTGGGGACACTGTTTTTTCGTGCGCATCATAAATACCTTCGGGCAACATCGGTTCTTTCAGAAATGGAATGGCGCCTAGTTTATGCTCGCCCTTACTACCAATAACCCAGTTGGCAGCGCCAGGAGGCATTTGATTGAGATAGGATTTAGCTGTACAGTTCCAGGCCACTGCCCATCCGATGGCCCATCCATGACCTGAGCCCATGGAGCCGCGATTCATAAAATCAATTCCACCATCCGGTACTTCGCAATTGTCGACCAGTAAACCGGTGGCCCATCGTTGATGAGGTTGGATCCATCCGTTGCCGCGGAATGTACAGTTGAGTAATACAATAGGGCCATTTACTTTAGCCCCGGTTGCGAGAAAAAATACGTTATCACCCTGTATGATACAGCGATTGAAAAGTAATTGCGAACCGTTGGCACTAAGGTCGGCAGGTTTGGCCGCTCCCAGTGTTGGCACATCATGCACAATATTTACATTGTCTACAGTAACACGTCTGCCCTGGATGGTAATGCTGTTTACAGTATTGTAAATAACAAGATTCTTCAACCAGGCATCTGCAGCTCCTTTAATATTCAGCGCACTGTTGTGACCTTCATTAATAGTAACAGATTGGCTGGCTGACACAATGCGCAGGTTTTCCACGCCGCATTGAGTTGTTTCACCGGTAGTATTGATGACTGTAACCGTAACACCCTGCGGACCGGCAAATTTTGCATTGTATGCATCTGTCAATGGTATATCTGTAGTAATAGTATTGCCTTGTTTTTTAGCGATGGTACGATCGGTAACAAACTCACCGCTGACCCATGTTTGTTTTTTACCATCACGTACCAACTGATCCATACCCATAAACTGTATCCATTCATCTGTGATCTTGCGGGTAATGCGGATGTTGTTGCCAATTGTAAAAGCACTGGCATCATTTACAGTAAATGACGTGCTTCCTGATGGTATATAAGCATCATTAATAGTAGTTGTTGCACCAGTGGTAGTATTAGGCGTGCCCTTGATGGCAATACATACATGTGGTTTACCGGTCATATTGATACTGGTGCCTTGCTCACCGGATCCACTACCACGTAATACCACACCGCTGGTACTGATAGTAATCGTGCGTTCGCAATTGTAAGTACCTGGGTTGAGTAATACTGCGCCGCGAAAACCATTTTGTAATGGAAGCGCTGATACTTCATCAATGGCCTGTTGTATAGCATCTGTGTTATCGCCGGCAACAGCGTTGAGTGTAATTTTTGCAGCAACTGTTGGAATAGCTACGCCGCCACCCATATAACCTGCGTAAGAGAAGTCCATGATCTTATCACCCTGTGGTAATGTTTGGTAAACAAGCTTGCCGTTGCTACCGGGATAAACCCATTGGCTATGATGTTGTGCGTAGACTGTTATTGAAAGAAGCAGGGAAATAATAAAGGCTGTTATTGAACGTAATAAAGGCATAGCAATAGTAATAGTGTATCGAAAATAATTCAGATCATGGTCGTGTAGAGAAAGCGGGTTTGCTTTCTGCTAAACTATTTTGGCTTACCGGCTGTACAACGCTGGTTTGAGCGACATATAGTTGTTTATCAATAGTATGGGCGAGTGATAATGCATTATTATGTGTGTATTTGAATCAATATGAGATGGGTGTAAGTGACCGTGTGTATTATTTTTAATAGGGGTAACTGTATAAACCGGGTTTTAAAATTTCAGTGTTTCTCTTGCTTTCATTGTTGGAAAAGTTTTTTTGATAATTATCAAAACGATGTGGGTGAATTACCTGCAGTTGTTATTGGGGTTTACTTTTTAATGAGCCTGTGTAAAAAGTAATGTATGCATTACTGCATTCCCTGGTTATAGTAGTTGAGCGATGAAGCACATTACAAGCGGTTTAATTGGCTGATGAAAGTGTTAATATCATGTATACTTGTAAAGAGGTGTTTTGCACATTCCAATCACGATAACATTATATACAAAGAGAATAGATATGTAATAAGTACACCTCAAATGATGAAATATGCATTCATAGATGCAATTTTTTATTTCGTAGAGGTGATTTTTTAAACTATCTAGATAAAATAATTAACAAAATCTTTTTTTTAATGGAGTAATTGAAGAAAATTAATAATCATTTCATACAATTGCACTTTATTTTTTTAAGGCTTTGTATTAAACCCTAAAGCATGCTCATGAGAAAATTGTTAGTAATGCTAACACTGCTCTTGTCGTCAGGAGTACTGTTAGCGCAAAGAAGCATTTCCGGAAAGATCACTGATAATACCGGCGCTCCAATTATCAGTGCTTCTATTACAGTCAAAGGCACAACAATCGGAACGGTATCAAAAAATGACGGCAGCTATGCCCTCAATGTTCCGCAGACTGCAAAAATCCTAGTTTTTTCTGCTATTGGTATGGAACCTAAAGAAGTGACTATCACTGCTTCGGGTCAGGTTTCTGTATCATTGATGCCTGCATCCAAAAGCATGGAAGATGTGGTAGTAGTAGCTTATGGTACTCAAAAGAAAGAGTCTATTACTGGTTCAGTAGCCAAAATTGGTGCTGAGCAGTTAGAAACCAGGCTGACTACAAACATTACCCAGGCGCTTGCAGGCGCTGCTCCTGGCATTGCTACTACTTCGGGTAACGGACAGCCTGGTAGCAGCGCTGCTATCAGGATCAGGGGTTTTGGTTCTATCAATGCCAGCAACAACCCATTGTTTGTTGTAGACGGGTTCCCTTATGAGGGCTACATTGGTGATCTGAACACCAACGACATCGAAAGCATCTCATTGTTAAAAGATGCATCTTCTACTGCATTGTATGGTGCAAGAGCTGCCAACGGTGTGGTATTGGTTACTACTAAAAAAGGTAAAGCGGGTTCTCCTAAAGTTAACCTAAGCGTTACTACCGGTTATTCACAGAGAGGTATTGCTGAGTACGACAGGGTAGGAACCAACGATTATTATCCTGCAATGTGGCAAGCTTTGAAAAACAGTGTACAGTATCCTGCAACCGGTACCGGTATGTCAGAAAGTGCTGCTGCTGCCTATGCTTCAGCCAACATTGCCAGCCAGTTGATTTACAATCCTTACAATGTTGCCAATACTGACATCGTTGGTGTGGATGGTAAACTGAATCCTAATGCAAAACTGTTGTACAACGATTTTGATTGGTTTAAAGATGTTGCTATAAACGGAAAAAGAAATGAGGTAGCGTTGAATATCTCTTCTAAATCCGACAAATCAGACTATTACATTTCATTGAACTATGTAAAAGATGCCGGTTTCGTAATTAAATCTGATTATGAAAGGGCAACTGCAAGGGTTTCATTGAACTCACAGGTTAAAAGCTGGTTGAAAGCCGGTATTAACATGAGTGGTGTAATCGTAAAATCAAACAATGCAAGTGCCGGTGATGGTAATACCAGCAGCATTGTTAACCCATTCGTATTTGCAAGAGGTATTGGGCCTATCTATCCTGTACACGCTTATGATGCTACGGGCAATCTGCTGCTGGATGATAAAGGCAATCCCTGGTACGATTACGGTATGCATCCCGGTGCCATTAACCGTCCTCAGGGCGCTTTTCCCGGAAGACACGTACTGTATGAAACCATGCTGAACACTTCTCAGACTAAGAGGAACAGCCTTATCGCCAGAACTTACCTGGAAGGTAAATTCCTGAAATATTTCACATTTACTACCAACGTAGGTATCGATCTGAATAACCAACGTGGTACCACTTTCCAGAACAAGATCGTGGGTGATGGTGTGACATCAGGCGGTTATGCTTCCCGTTCATCTAACGAATACAGAACGATTTCAATGAACCAGTTATTGAACTATCAGCAAAGCTTTGGCAGGCATGATGTTCATGTATTACTGGGTCATGAGAACCAATGGGTAGATGAAACTACCTTCAGCGGTAGCAGAAAACAAATGAACTTCGATGGTAATATAGAACTGGTAAACTTTGTAACACTGAACGGTGTTAGTGGTCAGGTTGATGCTTTACGCAGAGATGCATATCTCAGCAGGATCAATTATGGCTTTGACAAAAAATATTACCTGGATCTGTCTTACCGCAGAGACGCTTCATCACGTTTTTCTCCCAAATCACGTTGGGGTAACTTCTACTCTGTAGGTGCTTCATGGTTATTGATGAAAGAAGACTTCCTGAAAAATGTATCATGGCTGAGTGATCTGAAACTGAAGGCTGCTTATGGTACTGTAGGTAATGATGGATTGAGTACTTATTACGAGCACCAGGCATTATATGATCTGGGTTGGAATAATGCTGCTGAGCCAGGTGCTATTGCTACTTCACTGGCAAAACCTGACCTGACATGGGAAGTGAACAAAACTTTCAACATTGGTCTTGATTTCGGTTTGTTCGATAATAGAATTTCAGGTAGTGTGGAAGTATTTGACAGAGGTTCTTCTGCGTTGTTGTTTGATGTACAGCTCGGCCCCTCTTCAATGGTAACAACCCGTACAGAGAACATCGGTGCAATGTCAAACAGAGGTATTGAAGCACAGATCAATGCGGCTATTATTAAAAGCAGAAACTTCAAATGGGATGTTCAGCTGAATATGACCAGCCTCAGAAACCGTGTAACAAAACTGCCAGGCGGTCTTGCTTACACCAACGGTACCAAAAGAGTTGCTGAAGGAAAAGACCTGTATGCTTTCTACCTGAGACAATGGTATGGTGTAGATCCTACTGATGGTTCTGGTTTGTATTACAGAAACCCAGGTTTGGCAAATGGTACAGACGTTCGTATTGGTAAAGGCGGTGATTCTTTAACAACGAACCCAACCAACGCTTTCTATGCTTACTCTGGTAGCGCTATTCCTAAAATCTTCGGGTCATTTACCAACACTGTAAGCTATAAAGGTGTAAGCCTTTCATTCCTGATCAACTATCAACTGGGTGGCAAGTTCTACGATGGTAACTATGCTGGTTATATGGGATTGTCTTATGGTAAATCACTGCATGCTGACGCGTTGAAAGCATGGCAGAAACCCGGCGATATCACTGATATCCCAAGACTTGATATCACGGCTGGTTCCAACTTTAATGCGCAGTCAAACAGATGGTTGGTTGATGCATCTTACTTAAGCATCCGTAACTTAACACTGGCATATGCTTTCGACAGAAGCGTATTGCAAAAGATAAAATGTGACGTGTTGAAGATCTTTATATCTGGCGAAAACGTGTATGTGTTTTCTAAGAGAAAAGGTTTGAACCCAACTGAGAGCTTTACTGGTACCAACAGTGCCATTTATACTCCTAACCGTGTATTAAGTGCCGGTATTAATGTCACATTCTAAACTTGTAATTATCATGAAAAGAATCCTATACAGTGCTGGTCTTTTATCACTTGTACTAACTTTTTCTTCCTGTAAAAAGGATTTCCTGGACCAGGATCCTACAGGTTCTGCAGGTGATGCAACTATCTTTGCTACTACTACCAATGCCAAAAACGTTATCAATGGCATTTATAGATATCTTTATTCCCGTTATAGCGATCAGAACCAGCCAGGTCATGGTGGTGTAATGTTACAGCTTGATTTCATGGGAGAAGATATTCATCAGGCAGCCTCAACATGGTATACTTCTGCCGGAAGTGGTACCGGAGGTTGGGTGAGCCAGAGAAATGATGCCAGTGGTTTTGTTTCTTACCCCTTCAGGTTATATTACAGGTGCATAGGTAATTCCAATGCTATTATTGATAACATTGATAAAGCTGATGGGCCTGATGGAGATAAAAAAATGCTGAAAGCAGAAGCATTGACCATGAGAGCATGGGGCTTCTTTAACCTGGTTCAGCTTTTTGGTAAAAGATATGATGCTGCTACAAAACCCAACAACCAGCTTGGTATTTCTCTGCCTTTAAGCGCATTGGATATCAAATTGCCCAGGGCAACTGTTGAAGAAGTATACACACAGATCAATAAAGATCTGGATGCAGCCATCACGCTGTATGCTACAGCTACTGCTCCTGCAAACAAATCTCACTTATCTATTCATGCTGCAAGAGCTATTAAAGCAAGAGTAGCATTGGCTATGCAGGATTATGTAACTGCTGCTACTTATGCAAAACTGGTCATTGACAATGGTGGTTATTCTCTGATGTCTGTTGCCCAGTACCAGACTGGTTTTAATGATATCTCTAATCCTGAGTGGATCTGGGGTGCATTTATACAGCCTGATCAGGGTGATACCTTTGGTTCTTATTTCGCACAGATCTCTTACGATGGAAATACTACCTATGTAAGATCAAGACCCAAACGCATCAACTCTGCTTTGTATAATCTCATTACCTCAACAGACGTAAGGAAGAAGATGTGGGAGCCTAGTCCTACCACAGCAAATTTCCCGCTGCCACTTACTACATATGTGCGTGAGCCATATATGAGCAGAAAATTTGCCATCAAAGCTGCTAATACAACACTGGGTGATGTTCCTTACATCCGTTTGTCTGAAATGTATCTGTTGCTGGCTGAGGCGTATGCCAAAACACCCGGCAAAGAAACTGATGCAAAAAATACCTTATTCACACTGGCAAAGCAGCGTGACCCTAACTATGTACTGAGTACTAACACTGGTCAGGCATTGATCGATGAGATCCTGGTGCAGAGAAGGGTAGAGCTGTGGGCTGAAGGTTTCAGGTTCTATGATCTGAAAAGGCTTAATCAAAGCCTGGACAGAACAGTTGTTCCTAACTTTGTATCAGCTTCAGTAGGTGGTGTAATGCAGGTTCCTGCAGGAGATGACAGATGGCAGTTTGCTATTCCGTTATCTGAAATTCAGGCTAACCCGAACACTAAGCCCAACTAATAAGAACATATAGGTTGCAACCATTGGTTGCTTCTGAATACGAAAAGGTGTCTCAGAAATGAGACACCTTTTCGTATTTAATGGTTTGATTGTTTGTATACAGATTTGTCAAAGAAACTTGTTCATGCGTTCTCTGTAATATACATATAGCTGTTTTTTAATCTTTGTGTTTACACCCTTATCATGATGTGTTTCTTATGGATTTACACCTGCTTTTAACTTTTGCCGCACAGAAAACAATAGGGATTATAATGATTTAACTTAAATTTGTTTTACGCCCCTTTGTAATAAGGATGTAACAACGATAATAGCAATGTATCCAGTAACACCGAATCAATTCCCTGATGAAAGAGAATTGCTTCTGCTTGTTGCTTCCGGCAACGAGCAGGCATTTCGGAAATTAGTACTTGATTATTCGGGACTGGTTTTCACCTTCATTTTTAAACACCTGGAAGACAGGCCCCTCGCCGAAGAGATTGTCCAGGACATTTTTGTAAAACTCTGGCTCAACAGAGAAACACTGGCTCACATCCAAAGTTTCCGGTCTTATTTATTAATTGTTTCCAGGAATCATGCTTTTAATGCCATCAAAAAACTGGTGCGTGAAAAGAACAGGGCATGGGAATGGCAACAAATGATAACAGAACCCGATGAACAGGAAGAGCGCAACCAGGAAGTGTTGTTTGAGCTTATGGAGGAAGCAGTAGAGCAACTTCCGCCACAACAATACAAGGCATGGACCCTGTGCCGGAAAGAAGGATTGAAGTACGAGCAGGCGGCTACGCAAATGCAGGTATCGAGGGATGCAGTCAAAAAATACCTGCAGTATGCCAATGCCTCCATCAAAAAATACATTCTGAATAAAGCCCCCATTGGTCTATTATAACCAATAGCAAATTTTCTCAAAAAAATTCTGTTAGCAGTATCCCCTTTTTTTATTTCCTGTTGTCTCTGGATATACAACCTATCCATATGCAGAGTGGTGACAACAGGCTGGAAGAATTGTATGCAAAATGGCTGAATAAAACGGCTACCCCGCAGGAAAAAACTGCATTGATAGAATTGTTGCTATCAGGTGTAAGCAAAGAGCAATTATCGACCTTAATAGAAAAGTACTGGAATGAACTGCAGGACGATAATAGTTTTTCTGTTACGCAAAGACAGCAGCTGGCCGATGCCATTTTGAAACAGTGGCCTGCATCGCATATGGTTTCAGGTGAAAAACGTGTTCCCTTTTTCCGCAGGTATTGGACCGCAGCTGCAGCCGTACTGCTATTGATTGGAACCGTTTTCAGCTGGCAACTGCTGACAGAAAAAGGAACCGATCAACCAAAGAAGGAACATATTGCTGTAAAAAGTATGGAAACGATCGCACCGGGCAGTGAAGGTGCTGTACTAACATTGGCTGATGGCAGACAGATTGTACTGGACAGCGCTGCCAATGGTGTAATTGGCACGCAGAGTGGCGCACAGATCTCTTTGCAGAACAACCAGGTGGTATATCATACAGATACAGGCGATGACATTAGTGCTGTAAAAGAGCTTACTTACAACACGATGGTTACACCTAAAGGAAGACAATTCCAACTGGTGCTGCCGGATGGTTCTAAAGTATGGTTAAATGCAGCCAGCAGCATTAAATATCCTGTAACGTTCAATAATAAGGAAAGAAGGGTAGAAATAACAGGAGAGGTTTATTTTGAAGTGGCTCACGATAAAAGCTGGCCCTTCATTGTACAAACAAAAAATCAGCAGGTACAGGCATTGGGTACCAGCTTTAATGTAAATGCGTACGATAACGAGGAAATAGAACGAACAACACTGATTGAAGGTAGTGTACGCGTAAGTTCAGTCAGTAACATTCCAACAACAAACCGCCATTCGTTATCTGCTGTTTTAGGTCCTGGTCAACAGGCCAATGTAGATAATCATCATCAACTATTGTCGATTGCCGAAAATCAGGGTGAGGCTGCCATTGCCTGGAAAAACGGCTATTTCAATCTGGAAAATATTCCGTTTGACCGTGTAATGAAACAGCTGGAGCGTTGGTATAATATCCAGGTGCTATATGAGAACGGTGTGCCCGATCTGCGTTTTGTGGGAGGTCTGAGTCGTAATATGACGCTGGCCGCTTTGATCAGGGCATTGCAGGTTTCAGAAGTGCATTTTAAAATGGAGGACGGTCGGCGCCTCATTGTTTATAAATAAAATCCATTCATTGTTGCCTTAATAAAGAAACCGGATCATGCGGCAACATGACCCGGCGGAAACACTGCCCTGAAGGGAGTGCATTATTCTGGCATTATAAACCGTTGGCTAACGGATTTTTTAACAACCAAAACTGTTCTAAGTTATGCAAAAAACTGTTTATCCTGTCAGGGAGAAGAATGTTCGCTCGCTAACAGGGGTCCTTCGCTTACTACCAAAAAGGAGCAATCCTGCCGGTTGTATGAGAAGCAAAATACTTAAGGCAATGAAACTGAGTTCTTTTTTCGTATTGGTTTTCTGTCTGCAGGTTTCTGCAAACGTAAATTCTCAAACGGTTACATTAACGGGCAGAGATCTGTCTCTGGAAAAGGTATTTACCACTATTAAAAAACAAACAGGATTTATTGTATTCTGTAACAAGGAATTACTGTTGAATGCAAAACCCGTGACCGTAGCGGCTGCGGATATGCCGCTCACCGATTTCCTGGACAAAGTACTTACTGAACAACCCTTATCCTATATTATAGAAGATAAAACAATTGTAATGATGCGTAAAGCTATTGCTGCGCAGAGTTACGTTCCACCTATCAATATTACAGGACAGCTGATCAATGCTGATACCCGCGAGCCGATTACTTCGGCATCAATATCTGTAAAGAACAGCAAGCTGGGTACCAGCTCTTCTGCCACCGGACAGTTCACATTACACAATGTAGATGAGTCTGCTATCCTTGTGATCAGTTCCGTAGGTTTTAACCCGGTAGAAATCTCTGTTTCACAATTAAAAAACATTCCTTCCGGCGGTAGTGTTACAATAGGTAACAACGTATTGTTCAGAACTACTGAAGGTTTTGTATTCCAGTTAAAACCACTTCCTGCTGCACTGAATGAAGTAGTGGTAGTGGCGTTTGGCCAGGTAAAGAAAAAAGATCTTACCGGCTCTGTAAGCACACTTTCATCAGATGCCATCAGCCAGCAACATGTTACCACTTTGTCAAGGGCATTGGAAGGCATGGTATCTGGTGTACAGTTGTCTACATCCAGCGGACAGCCGGGTAGCGAGGCCTCCATACGTATTCGTGGTCTTGGTTCATTGTCTGCCGGTTCCGAACCCCTGGTGGTGGTGGATGGTGTACCCAGTGCATTTCCGCTTTCTTCTTATAACCCTGCCGATATTGAATCTATTGTCATCTCCAAAGACGCTGCTTCCAACTCATTGTATGGTTCACGCGCTTCCAATGGTGTGATACTGGTTACTACTAAAAAAGGAACAAAAGGAAAAACAAAGATCAACTTTGACGCACGCCTAGGACAGAACAGTCAGGGAGTTCCGGATTTTGATATGGTAAAAAGTCCTGCCGAGTATTATGAACTGGCATGGAAAGGCACTTATAATTATGTGCGCTACAGCAATGAACCGGCTGCAGCCGGCCTGCATCTGAACGATGCGGATGCCAGGCAGTATGCCAGCAAAAACCTGTTCACTGCCAATGGAGCTACATTACAAAGCCCCAACTACCTGGGCAACTATATGTTGTATAAAATACCGGACAATACTACACTGATTGATCCGGCAACAGGTAAAATACGTCCTGATGCACAGTTACTGTATTACGATGACTGGAATAAATACTTCATTAAGAAAACATTCAGTCAGCAATACAATGTAAGTCTGAGCGGTGGCAATGATAAAACAGATTATTTCCTGTCTGTAGGCTATATGAGCGATCCTTCTTATGTAATGGGGTCTAATTTCAACCGCTACAATGCCCGTTTGAAAGTGAACACCAGCATTACCAACTGGTTGAAAGGCGGCATGAACGTTTCTTACGCACGTCGTTACTCCAATGTTCCCAACTATTCAGGTGGAACAGTTAATAACAACGTATTTGCGTTCAAGGATTATTTTGCTCCTATATGGGCGTTATATGCACACAACCAGGATGGCAGTATTAAACGCAACCTGAATGGTGATGTTGTGTTCGACCTGGGTACCGGCGAAACCTGGTCTCCTTATGGTGCTACCAAACGTGCCAGCTTTGTAGGATATAGCCCTGCTATTTATTTCCAGAAAGACCTGATTGAACAGACTGCTGACGACTTTTCAGGCCGTGCTTTCCTGGAAGCAAACTTCCTGAAAGATTTCCGTTTCAGACTTGATTTCTCTATTGATAATATCTACACCTTCAATAAAACCTATGGTAACAATGAAAGCGGAACAGACGCAAGAGATTACCAGGGTACTATTTCAGGCTACTGGGCAAAATCAATGAACCTGAATACGGTGCAGACTCTGAACTGGACAAAGGCTTTGGGCGCTCACTCAATAGACGTACTGGCTGGTCATGAATACCGCTGGACACGTTTTGACTATATGAGTGGCATGAAGTCACTGATGTTTGCTCCCAACAATCCTGACATGTTAAATGCTATCCGCATTAACAGCCTTACCGGCAGTGGCAACAACACTGCGCTGGAAGGTTACCTGGCAAGAGCTTCTTATAACTATGATAGCAAATATTACCTCACAGGTAGCATCCGTACAGATGGTTCATCCAACTTCCGTTATAACAAATGGGGTACCTTCTGGTCACTGGGTGGCGCATGGCGTATTGGCCAGGAAAAATTCCTGGAAAAAGCTTCAGGCTGGCTTACAGAGTTGAAACTGCGTTCCAGCTACGGTACATTGGGCAACCAGAACGTAGGTGCTAACCGCTGGACCGACATCTGGGCTATTTCCAATACAGGTTCTATAGAAAATCCTGTGCTGGGTATTTACCAGGCATCTGTTGGTAATACTGCACTTACCTGGGAAAGCAACAGGATATTTGATGCCGGTTTCGATTTCCGTTTGTGGGATCGTTTCTATGGTACTGTTGATTATTTCCATCGCAAAACGGTTGACATGTTGTGGGCCAAACCGCTTGCAGCTTCTACCGGTCAGTCTACAAAACTTGAAAACGTAGCCTCACTGTTGAATACCGGTTATGAGATTGAGCTGGGATATGATGTGATCCGTAATAAGAACTGGCATTGGACGGTTAGTGCCCGTGCATCTCACTACAGCAACAAACTGCTGGCAATACCTCCGGGTGTAGGTTCTGCTGCATTGAATGGCAACTATGAAGAGGGTAACTACCTGCGTGGTGAAGGCAAGGACTATTACAACCTGTATATGTACAAATATGCCGGAGTTGATAAAGCAACAGGTGAAGGTATGTTGTACAAACAATTGCGTTCAACAGATAACCTGGCTTTATACCCCGGTAAAAAAGTAGGAGATGTGGTAACTACTAAAGGAAACGATGGTACCAAGTTTGAAATGGGCACCGCTTCGCCCAAACTGGTAGGTGGTTTCAATACACAGTTACAGTATAAGAACTTTGATCTGTCTTTACTGACCAGCTGGCAGATCGGCGGAAAGATCATTTCTCTTACTTACCAGAACTTAACACTGCAAAGGTTGCTGGGCGTTCATAAGGATATGACAAAAGGATGGACACCGGAAAACCCAGATTCAAACATTCCTATGTTCATGAACGGTGCACAGAACTATTTCAACAGACCGGTAGGTGGTGGACAGGGACAATACTCAGACTGGAGTATGTTCAACGCTTCTTATTTCAACATCAAAAACGTGATGATAGGGTACAGGTTACCACAGGCTATTGCTGCAAAGAACAAAATAGAAGCATTGAGAGTATTTGCCAGCGTAGAGAATCTTCATTTGTTCTCAGCCAAAAAAGGTCTGGATCCCAGAACTTCATTTGACGGTGGTTCTACTGTATCTGCCTTTGGTTTCCCTCAAACCCGTACCATTACCCTTGGTCTTAACGTGACCCTCTAAATGAAAAAAATCATGAAAAAAATAATCATCATAGCAGGAAGCATCGCAGCGCTTTTTTGTTCCTGTGCCAAATCATTAAATATAGACCCGGACGGAACCATGACCCGGGAGCAATTACAGGCAATTATTAAAACAAAACCAGCTACTGTACTGGAGCCCATGGTAACCAGCCTGGTATCGCAAGTGAATGGTTATGTACCGGCCAACTCTGTTGATACAAAAAATTTCCTGGTATGTAACCTGTTGCTGAGTCTTAAAGGCAACGATATGGTACTGGCACATGCCAATGGAGGTTGGATGGTGTCTGATTACCAGATGCTGAACTATCGTGAAGAGAACCAGAGCCGTACATCTATTTACTGGCTGATGTATTACAAATGGATTTTTTATGCCAATCAGATACTGGATCTTATTCCGCCAGATTTTGATCCATCGCAAACAACCGATGTGAACAAGCTGATCATGAAGTATAAGGCATCTGCTTTAACCATGCGTGCTATGTGTTACACTTACCTGATGTGGTTGTACCAGGATGATTATATGCATGGTGGCGATAATAAACCAGGTGTGCCTTTATATACAACAGTGGGTGGCGAAAAGGACCGTGCACCTGCCAAAGATGTATGGAACCTGGTTATTGCAGATGCAACAGAAGCGATATCACTTTTCAAAAGTTCTGGTTTGAGTAATACTGCCAGCAAGCTTGATTTTGATGCCTCTGTGGCTTCTGTGGTACTGGCGCGTGCTGCTATTACTATTGGTGATTGGCCAAAGGCTATTGATGCAGCCAATTATGTAATACAGCAGTATCCTACACTGATCAATGAAACACAGTACACCACAGCTGGTATGAGCAACATTGTACTTCCGGAAACGATATTCGGATATGACTATACCTCTTCTTCAGGTAAAGGCACCAGCTCATTTCCCGGTTGGATGAACATTAAAGGTGAAGGCGGCTATGGTGGCAGCCAGGGTTCATGGGTGGCTATAGACCAACGTTTGTATGACCAGATCTCGGCAACTGATTACCGTAAAAAGAACTTTGTTGGTACAGATTATGTAGAGTACAAATATGCCAGCTCACAATTGCCGGAGAAACACTACAAGTATTACAGCTATAAATTTGCTGCCCCTGCTATTGATGCTAATACGCCTAACTACAACCAGGACGATATCTATATGCGCACTTCTGAAATGATATTGACCAAGGCTGAAGCTGAAGCACGTGGCGGACAGGACAACAATGCACAAACTACTTTGTATCAACTGGCGCATGAAAGAGATGCGGCATATACAAAAAGCACAAAAACCGGTGACGCTCTGTTGAAAGAAATACAGTTGCAGCGCAGGATAGAATTATGGGGAGAAGGTGGCTTTGAGTTTTTTGATAATAAACGCTGGAATATAGGTGTAGATCGTAATGGTTCTGCTAATCACACCAATCAACTGACAGTAGCAGCAGGTAAATTATTCACCTTGCAGATACCTTTGTCAGTAGAGTTGAATTACAATCCTAAAATAACTGTGCAAAATCCTTTATAATCCGATAGAGATCTGCACCCGTTGTAAAGGCGTCCTTCATAACCCAAGGGTGAAGGATGCCTTTCTTTTTTGTAAGTAAGATAAGCCAGGTAAAGCTGGCAGATTATTGAAGCGATGTCAGCTTTGATTGCAGCTTTTTCTTTTCATCCTGCAATACTTCAGACCTTTTTTCATATTCAGCTTTCTTGTACGTATTAGTATAAGATTCCCACATCTTTTTGGTGATACTGTTTAGTTCATTCTCTATTTCCTGTATCCGTAATTCTGTATTGATCTTTTCTGCATTTTTTCCGGATGGGGCAGTTTTTACCAGAATTTGTTTAAGCGCATCTTCATTTTCTTTCCAATAACGATCATCTTTCATTAAATATGCCTGTCTGTATGCTGCAAAATCTCCGACGGCAATATCGGTATCTGCATCCAGTAGCAGGAGCGTAATTTTTTTACGTTTCCAGTATATAGCAGATTGAAGGGGATATTTATCAATAGCGATACCCATTTGTCCGTAGGTCTGAAGTGGACTCTTCGTATCAGCATTGTTTTTTAGCAGCGCGTCTGCGAGCTTAATATTCCCTGTTTCGATAGCTCTTCCTAATAAAGTAGTTTTCATGTCACCCAAAGCAGAAAATTGCGGAAAAGGGTAATTAATATCCAATCCGTATTCGAGTAAAAGTGTCAGTATTTTATCTGGATTATACCCATTCAGTGATAACATTATTGCAAGTGATCTGCCGTCAGATTCTGCAGTTTCTGGCCGCATACCTCCTCTTAAAAACAAGGAAGTAACTATCATATCACCTGTTTTTACTGCATCCAGAAAGTTCTTGCCGTTCCACGCGACTCCCATATTCTGTAATTCCTTTCTGGCGTTATCGCTTGTTTCTTTTTTTACATTGTCTAGTTTGTTGCTTATGGTATCCAGTTTTTTATCAATATTTAACAGTGTTTGCTGAATGGGTTGCAACTGTGGTAGCAGTGAGGCTAAAGCTCCTTTATTGTTGTTTGAAAAAAATAGTTGTAGTATCAGGAATACGGTGGAGATAGATAATCCGATAAATGAAAGTAACAGCCCTTTAGATAAATCTTCATTGAGGCCGCCCGAAGCGGTAAATATTTTTTCCTGCGTGATAGGAATTTGAACATGGCTTGCTTTTGTCCAGCTATAAATTTTATAAATACAATAGACTGAAAATATCAGGAAAATGAAAAAAAGGCCAGTTATAACACTGAATTTAGGTTCCAGAAAATCGCCAATATTTTCAAACAGAAAAGTTATGATGACAGGCATTGCCAGGTCATTCTTCCTGGTTTTTATAATGATATATAAAACCTGAATTAGTTTTTTGGTAGCCTTCATGTCGTTTATAAACAGGGTTTAAAAAATAAATACCGGTTGGTCTGTGCTGCCGTTTATATAACCAGGTGACAGGCATTCAAGATGATGATTTTTTTAATCAGAAGCAAGGGGGATTTTCACGTTCTTGACAATTGTTGGGCAATGCCGGTATTTCGTTGGTTGTTGGCCGGTATGAGAATAAAGGCCGATTCTTAACGTTTTTTGGACTTAGGCATCAGTTAAAGGTCCAATTTTGACCTGCTCTCCGGAACTTGTAGTTCCGGAGTACTATTATTTTGCCTTTGGTAATCTGCCTTTTAAACAATATCCTAGTCCATAAAGAAGCCTAATTTCTTCAACCGGGCTACAATGGCTCCCTTGGTTCTTTTGAACTGTGTGGTCAGGTTGGCTATTGACCAGCCATCTTCATACAACTCCTGCAACTGCTGATCATCTTCTGCCGTCCAGGGTTTATAGGCATCTTTATTTGCCTCACGTTTTTGCAAAACAGTGTATGCAGGGGTGGCCGGTTTTATGATCTGCTTGTTGCCGCCCGGAGATTTTTTGGCCAAAGCCTCTTTGTCTTTTGAAGCGGAGTTGTCAAACTTTCTGGTCTTCTCTACTTTTTCTACATGTATGTACGGAGATGATTTGAATGTTTTTGGTACAAGTGTTTCTGGTATATACAGATCACGGCGGGCACGGGTGATGGCTACATACAGCAGGTTAATATCTTCATTCAGCTTTGCGATGTTAAATGGCTCGGCCGGATCAATCTGGTGTTTTTCTTTTAATTCTTCCAATTTGGCTTCTGACAGAAAATCGTTCACAAGATAAACCACGTCGTATTCCATTCCCTTGGCACGATGTACGGTAGAAAAGATCATTTCTGCTTTATCCCGTTCTTCATCGCCGGTGTGCAGTTTCTTCAACAATTTAAGGATATCATAGATCTCGTTGCCATATTCATGCACTATTTCAACCATTGTTGACAACTGTTTGTCATCTGTTTTCTCAATATAATCTTCCAGTTCGTCTATGTTTTTCATAGACCTGATCATTTTATCCTGGATATTCTCATATTTGCCATTGTGCAGGTTCAACACGTCGTACAATGAGGTGCCGTCATCTGCATAGGTATAGGAACTGATATTGCCTTCAAAATAGATATGCTTCACCTTTCTGTTATCAGTTACATAGTCTATCGCTTTTAAAAGCAGTCCCAGGTTGGTGCGGGCAATGGTTGCTTTTACAACATTCTTATTCCCTTTTCCTTTTCCGGTGATGGATACCGGTTGGAATTCACCCAGGTGACTTTTGAGATATAGTACTTCTGAGGCAAGGTCTGCAATGTCCTGTCCAAAACGGAAACTGGCAGAGAGTTGTAACGTATTAAAGTTGGTTTTGTGTAATGAATTGATGGCATGCCGCCATGCGTAGATCTGTTGATGTACATCACCTACAATTACTTTTGTTGCTTTCTGACTGAGGAATACATGCAGCATGGCAGCAGAAGCGTCCTGTGCTTCATCAAAAAGAATATAATCGAAAGGCAATACTGGTGCGGAAAGCTGGAATTTTTTCAGGTAGAAATCATGGGTGATCTCAATTTCGCCTTTATCCATTTTCGCCAGCAACAGCCGTGTACCGTTTTCGATAATACTATAAGCTGAAGAAACAAACGTCTTTGTTTTAGGATCAGTAATAGTATCGAGATAATTCAGTTCCTGCACCCGTGCTTTATCACTGTTGCAGAAATAAGTAATGAATTTATCAATATGGTTGGCAATGACATATTCTGTATGTCTTTCCCCGGTTCCCTGAAGTCCCAGTAGCTCTACTATTTCTCCGGTTTTGTATCCCTTAGCCCTCACTTTGTAGTCATGGCGGAATACAACGTGTTTGTATGCCAGCGAATGAGCTGTTTCTACTTTTACATTACTGAGTTCACGTGCTGCAAATTTGCGTGCAGCTTCCAGTTTTACAGATTTGTTGAAGGCAATATATAATATCCGCGTATTACCCGGTCTGGATGCGGCGTATTCAATGATGGTAGTGGTTTTGCCTGAACCTGCTACGGCATTGATCGTAAGATTTCCCTGTGATTGGATAATGGCAACCTGTTGTTCGGTCAACTGCTGATCATTGACCAATGAGGTATTTGCATTTTTAATCGTATTGGTTTTTGCAGAAACCGGAGGTATTAATTGTTTTTCTTTCGACATACTTCACATTGTGATGCTCAAACTTCAAAGAAAATCAAATATAGATTTTATCCTGTTGCTGTAACAAACATACTGCGATAAATAGGCGGGGGAAATGTGTAAAAAATTATTGTATATAGTAGCAAATGTTGCTCTCTCCACGTATGTAGTGTTTATAAAAATAATTTAGCGGAGGGCTGCTACAGTTTGGCAGGCAAACAGATTTTATAGTCAGAAGGAGGGAATTTTTTATTTAACAGCGTTAAATAATCTGTGGCAAAAGTGCTGTATAATTGATATTGCCCGGTTTAGAAGCGATTTTTTAATAATCTTTCACTGAAAGTTTTTGTTGAAAGACGATTTTGCCTATTTTTGCAACCCGTTTTACTGGGATAACCTCAAAACGGCGTTTTGGCGAGGTAGCTCAGTTGGTTAGAGCATCGGATTCATAACCCGAAGGTCGGCAGTTCAAATCTGCTCCTCGCTACTTAGAAATCAAGCGATTATAACGAAAGTTGTGGTCGCTTTTTTTATGCTGCCGCTACAATGTACAACATTGTTTGTATGATTGTTATGGAGTTTTCAGGCATGGAATAATAGCTGAAAGGCAACAGGAAACATTGCTATTTTGGCTGATCTGTCTCTCTGTCAAATACCCCTGATTTCTGATTGCTATTTATTTGATGGTGGTCTTGGTATCAAAACATTCGTATGTATTACTGCCCTTTTAATGAATAGGAATGTAAGCTTATAATAGTTACTATGGCTGTATGTTGTAGTGGTAAACTCAAACAACATAAGTGATCTGCATACATACTATGGATAGTGAAACAGTCAGCGCTGCAGAAAGCTATACTTCTCCGTGTATCAGTTTGTGAATGGCAACACCAATGATGGCAGAGAGCATATGTCCGCCGATAAGATTCGTGGCTGTGAAAACGGGCTGTTGATAACGCCATAGATCAACACTGCTGAAGCGCCAAATGAGCCAGTTAAAAAAAGATTATCGTAAGCTGTAAAATGCTGGCTATTTAAAAAGCCAATTAGCCCAATGCCAACAAAGGAGCCGATGAGGGTCCATATATGTTCTTTTATATCTACCAGCGTTTCCTTGTACATGATATACCGCGCCATGCGATATCGTTTCCGGATGCTTTTTTTCAGGGCTTCGTTCTGCTGCAGCATTGTGATTTACTTTAATAAAAAGTCCGGCTGTAATAACCGGACTTTTTCAATGCACTATCAATGTTTGTAATGATCAGTTTGTTTTGCCGGGATATTGTTTTAAAGCTACTTCCAGGCAATCCATGGCCTTATTCAATTCTTCTGTATTGAGTACATACGCCAGGCGTACTTCGTTCAAACCTAAACCTTTGGTACCATAAAAACCGGTAGCAGGCGCCAGCATCACTGTTTGCTGATCGTGCGAAAATGATTCCAGCAGCCACTGACAGAAGGTATCTGCATTATCGATAGGCAAACGTGCAATGGCATAGAATGCGCCGCCGGGGTTGGGACAAAATACACCGGGCATAGCATTTAATCTTTTCACCAGTACATCACGTCTTTTCAGGTATTCAGCTTTGGTGGCATCGAAATAGTTATCGGGCAGATCAATTGCAGCTTCACCCAATATCTGTGCAAAAGAGGGTGGGCTGAGCCTTGCCTGTGCAAACTTCATGGCAGCGTTCAGTACCTCTTTGTTACGGGTAACAAATGCACCGATACGTCCGCCACAGGCACTATAACGTTTGGAAATGGTATCCATCAGGATCACATTGTCTTCTGCTCCTTCCAGCTGCATGGCACTGAAGTGTTCACCGCCATAACAGAATTCACGGTATGCTTCGTCAGAGAATAAATACAGGTTGTGTTTGATGATGATCTGTTTCAGTGTTTCCATTTCCTCACGGCTGTATAGGTAACCGGTAGGATTGTTGGGATTACAGATCACAATAGCCTTTGTTTTAGGTGTAATCACCTTTTCAAACTCGGCAATGGGCGGTAATGCAAAACCGTCTTCAATATGTGCGGTAATAGGCTTTACCACCACACCTGCTTCCACTGCAAAACCATTGTAATTGGCGTAGAAAGGCTCGGGAATAATCACTTCATCACCGGCATCCAGGCAGGCCATAAAACCAAACAGGATGGCTTCAGAACCACCCGTGGTAACAATAATCTGCGTATGATCAATTTCAATATTGTTTTTATGATAATAGCTAACCAGTTTGCGGCGGTAGCTTTCATTACCGGCACTGTGGCTGTATTCCAGTACTTTAAAATCAGCATGACGAACCGCATCAAGGATCGTGTGCGGTGTTTCGATATCGGGCTGCCCAATATTAAGATGATATACTTTCACACCTTTTGTACGTGCTGCTTCTGCAAAAGGCACCAGCTTACGGATGGGAGATGGTGGCATTTCGTGGCCACGACGACTGATTGTTAACATGGCGCAAATATAAGCAGTTACAGATTATCAGCTTCCGGTTACGGGTTTCAGGTTACAAGTTTCTGGTTGTGAATTGTGAGTTTTAAAAGCTATAAGCCATGAGCTTCGGGCGGCGAGCAAATACAAGTCCGGAAGACCGAAAGTCGGAAAGTCCGGAAGGAAGAAGTCTGAGGTCTGAAATCAGAAAAGACACAAGAGACAAGGTGCAAGGAAGATGAAGTCGGAAATCGGAGGTCTGAAAGAAAATACAAAGTACGGTATCCTGATACTTTGTGCCCCTTTGTGTCTCCGTGCCTTTGTGGTTCAAAGGAACCTTTGCGCCTTTGCGTGCGTTAACCATCGAACAATACAGCCATCCAACCATCTGGCATCCATTTTCAAATTATCACATTTTCAAATTTTCAAATTGACCTTGGTCTTTCCGACCTGTTTTCTTATACCTTGAACCTTGTTCCTTTCTTCCCGCTTTCATTTACCTTCCATCCCCTTCAGTTCCTGATCGACACTTTTATATTTGTCTGTACAGGAGGAGGTTAATAATTTCCCTGTAGAAATCGTCACCAAAAAACAGTCAGATGAGACAATTACCCAAATTATTACTGGCTTCCCTGCTGCTGACCGGCGGCGTGGGTATAGCACAGACAACTGATCCGGTTGTTGCCGGCATCATGAAAGAAGCTACTGAAAATTCACAGCTTGAAAAGCTGGCGCATGAACTACTGGATGGCATCGGTCCGCGCCTGGTAGGTTCACCTAAAATGAAACAGGCCAATGATTGGGCCATTGCAAAATATACAGGTTGGGGTATTACAGCCCGCAATGAAAAATGGGGCGAATGGCGTGGATGGGAGCGTGGTGTATCGCATATTGATATGGTAGCACCCTGGGTAAAATCCCTGGAAGGCACACAACTGGCGTGGAGCCCTTCTACCAAAGGAAAGACTGTAACAGCAGAAGTGATCATTCTGCCTGAATTAAAAGACTCTACTGCATTTCAGCAATGGCTGCCCAATGCAAAAGGTAAATTTGTAATGATCTCAATGAATCAGCCTACGGGCAGACCTGATTATAACTGGGAAGAATTTGGTTTAAAATCTTCCGTTGAGAAAATGAAAAAAGAGCGTGAAGAACAAACACGCGCGTGGGCACAACGTATCAGCAAAACCGGCTACACTGGAAAAACATTACCCGGAGCACTGGAAAAAGCAGGCGCTGCCGGTATTGTAACCTGTAATTGGTCAAGAGGATTTGGTGTAGACAAGATCTTTGGTGCCAATACTAAAAAGATACCCACTGTAGACATTGCGCTGGAAGATTATGGTCTGCTGTACAGGCTTACTGAGTCTGGCGACAAACCTAAGATCAGCATACTGGCAGATTCCAAAGAACATGGCGTGGTTCCTGTGTTCAATACCATTGCAGAGATCAAAGGAACTGAAAAGCCTGATGAATATGTAATGCTTTCTGCACACTTTGATTCATGGGATGGTGCTACCGGTGCTACTGATAACGGAACCGGCACGCTTACCATGATGGAAGCAATGCGCATTCTGAAAAAGATCTATCCCAATCCCAAAAGAACGATCCTGGTAGGTCACTGGGGCAGTGAGGAACAGGGGCTGAATGGTTCAAGGGCATTTGTGGAAGATCATCCTGAGATCATTGCCAATCTGCAGGCACTGTTTAACCAGGATAATGGTACAGGTCGTGTAGTGAATTTATCCGGACAGGGATTTAAAAATGCCGGTGAATATCTTACCCGCTGGCTGTCTAAAGTACCTGATACTATTAAGAATCGTATTGAAACGCATTTCCCCGGCGCACCTGGTGGTGGCGGTTCAGATTTCGCTTCTTTTGTGGCAGCAGGCGCACCTGGTTTTTCATTAAGTTCACTGAGCTGGTCTTATGGTAATTACACATGGCATACCAACCGCGATACATATGATAAGATCGTTTTTGATGACCTGCGCAACAATGCTATGCTGGCGGCCATTATGGTATATGCGGCCTGCGAGGATCCTGAAAAAACATCACGCGAAAAAAGTGTATTGCCTAATAATCCAAGAACCGGTGAACCGGGCAAATGGCCTGAGCCGGTGAAAGCGACCAGGAAAGGAGGAGTGGATTAATCTGGCACAGTACTGCATTTTCTTACAAAGCCGCCGGGTACAATACCCGGCGGCTTATTTTTTTATGCTCTGTTTCCGGCTTAACAAAAAATGGCCGGTGTGAATGATTGCCAGATGTATGAAAACGATAATTTTATCTTGTACAAACTGCAAAACCTGATCAATGACAGTACGTCCCGTTATTACCGGAGCAACCGGCATGGTAGGAGAAGGAGTTCTGCACGAATGCCTGCAACATCCTGATGTTGAAAAAGTACTGGTGATCAACCGCCGTACCTGTGGCATTATTCATCCTAAACTTACAGAGATCATTCATACCGATTTCCTGGATTGGTCAGGTATAAAGGCCGATTTCAGTCAGTACAATGCTTGTTTCTTTTGTTTAGGTATTTCTTCCGTGGGTGTAAAACCAGATGATTATTACAGGATGACATACAACCTTACCATGCATGTAGCCAATACCCTGGTAGCTGCTAATAAAGACATGGTGTTTTGCTACATCTCCGGCGCAGGAACAGACAGCACAGAAAAAGGACGCAGCAGGTGGGCACGTGTTAAGGGTAAAACTGAAAATGACCTGATGAAGCTGCCTTTTAAAAGAAGTTATATGTTCAGGCCAGGTTTTATCAAACCAACGCCGGGACTGAAAAATACACTGCCGGTGTATAAATATATTAGCTGGATGTTTCCGTTATTACGGGCATTTTCCAAAAAATCCGCTTCTGCACTGCATGAGATAGGATTGGCGATGATCAATACCGTGCGTGTGGGATATGATAAACAGATACTGGATGGGGAAGATATTTATAAATGTGCGAATTTGTAGGGAAGTAGGTGAATGGTCAATAGTGAATAGTCGAGGGCGAAATTGTTGATTTTGGAAATTAGTGATTGAGTGATTTATTCGTGAGCTTTTGCTAACTGTCAATGCCTGACCCTGATTCACAATTCCTGGTCGCTTTTAACATATCAACCTGTCAACACATTAACTATTCGTATTTAAAACCTATGCATTATTCACTGCTGCTTTGTCTGGGATTGGTATTGGTGGTGTCGTTGCTGGTAATGCTGGCGCAACGCCTGCGCATTTCATACCCGATCTTTTTAGTGATGGGAGGATTGGCTATCAGCTTTATTCCTGGCTTGCCACGGGTGGAAATAGACCCGGAACTGATCTTCCTGATCTTTTTACCGCCGCTGTTATATGAAGCTGCATGGTTCACATCGTGGAAAGATTTCTGGAAATGGCGGCGGGTAGTGATCACGCTGGCATTTGGCCTGGTAATCCTTACTTCATCGATGGTGGCATGGGTGTCCAGTGCCATGATACCCGGTTTTACATTATCGCTTGGTTTTTTGCTGGGAGGTATTATTTCTCCGCCGGATGCAGTAGCGGCTTCATCAGTATTGAAAGGAATGGATGTGCCAAAAAGGGTCACATCTGTACTGGAAGGCGAAAGCCTGGTGAATGACGCATCGAGTTTGATTGTATTCCGTTTTGCACTGGTAGCTGTACTGACAGGTTCCTTTGTGTGGCAACAGGCTGCAGTAAGTTTTGTGCTGGTAACGGTAATGGGAATTATTATCGGGCTGGCTATTGCGTTTATCATGTATGCTATTCATCGATGGCTGCCTACTACGCCCAGTATTGATACTGCACTTACGTTTGTAGCACCTTACCTGATGTACCTGGCAGCAGAATCCATGCATTTTTCCGGTGTTATGGCCGTGGTAAGTGGTGGATTATTCCTCTCGTACAAAAGCCATGAGATATTCTCGCATGCTACGCGCTTGCAGGCTGTAAGCATGTGGGCCACTGTTGGATTTATCCTGAATGGATTGGTATTCATGCTCATTGGACTTGAACTGCCTGTTATTATCAACAACCTGGGTAATTATTCCAAAACAGAGGCATTGATGTATGCGCTCGTCATTACGTTTGTGATCATCATTGCACGTATTGGCTGTGCGTTTGGAATGTCGCTGTTCACAAGATTTATCAGCAGGTTTATCCGCACCAATGATTCAAATCCCGGTTGGAAATTGCCGCTGATAGTAGGATGGGCGGGTATGCGTGGCGTAGTTTCACTGGCTTCTGCATTGTCAATTCCCATTTATCTGTCTGGTGACAAAGTATTTCCACAACGTAACCTGATACTGTTTATCACTTTTATTGTAATACTGGTAACGCTGGTAATACAGGGTTTAACATTGCCCTGGCTGATCAAACTGGTAAAACTGGAAGATCCGGATCACTGGAAACCGGAACACGAGCAGGAGGCGGAAATACAATTACACCTGCTGAGTGAATCATTGCAGGCACTGGAGAAAAGGTATGATCACGAAACCCGCAATAATGACCTGGTGCGTAAACTGAAAGAGAACATCGAAAATGAAGTACGGTTCAATACCAACTTACTGGAATCTGAAGATTGTGATGTTGCAGAAAAAAAGCTGATAGAAGAACATAATCGTGTATTCCTGGATCTGCTGGATGTACAACGTCATGCCTTACATGTTTTCCGGACAAAGGATGGCTATGCTGATGAGCTGATCCGTAAAGTGGAATCGCAGATTGATTTTGCCGAAGCAAGAGTGAGAGGAGCGGGGGAAGAGTAATTAGATAATTCGAGAATGTGCAAATTTGAAAATGATTGTCTGATGGGTGTATGGTGTGATTGTTGTTGACAGGCATGAAGTCGGAAGTCAGAAAAGGGACAAGGATCAAGATACAAAGAGTAAATTGTTGAAAATTTGACAAGAAAATCAGAGACTACTGGCCATTCACTATTCACCACTGATAACTCACGATTCACGAACCAGGAACTCGCAACCAGCATTCACAAATGAAAGAGATCGAAGATATCGTACAAGCTTTTAAAACTGCACAACAGGCCGGTAAAAAAATGGCGCTGGCAACAGTAGTGCATATGGAAGGCTCTTCATACAGACGGCCCGGAGCCAGAATGCTGGTAACGGAAGATGGGCAGCTTACCGGTGCTATCAGCGGCGGTTGCCTGGAAGGTGATGCGTTGCGGAAGGCGTTGCTGGCAATATCGCAACAGCAGAACAAGCTGGTAACATATAATACCATGGATGAAGATGACATGCAGTTTGGTGTGCAATTGGGATGTAATGGTATTGTGCATATTTTGTTTGAACCAATTCTGCCAGATCAACCGGTACATGCAATAGCACTGCTGGAAAAAGTACTCGAAAAAAGACGAAATGCCGTACTGGTTACTTTGTTTTCTCTCAATAATTATGCAGGTCATCAGCCAGGTACCTGTCTGTTATATGCTGACGATATTTTTTATGCTACAATAGACAACGCATCATTGCTTGCCGAAGTAAAACAGGATGCAATAACGGTTCTTCATGAACAGGTTGCTGCTATCAAACAGTACCATACTGGTAAAAACGGTATCACTGGTTTTATTGAACTATTAAAACCACCGGTGGCATTGATGATTGTAGGTGCAGGAAACGACGCTTTTCCCCTGGTAGCAATGGCCACAGAGCTGGGATGGCATATCACTGTCATAGATGGAAGACCAACGCATGCTACAATGCAGCGTTTTCCACAGGTTCGTAAAATATTTACAGGCAAACCGGCGGCTATAGTACCGGACTTACACACAGATAGCCAGACCGCATTTGTGTTAATGACCCACAATTACAATTACGACAAAGCCATGTTGCAATGTTTATTACAACGTGAAAAGGCATATATCGGCGTATTGGGGCCATCGCGCAAACTGGAACGTATGCTGTATGAACTGGCGGAAGAGGGAGTAGCGGTGAGTGATGAAGATCGTGCAGTAATATATGGTCCTACAGGACTGGATATTGGTGCGGAAACAGCCGAGGAGATCGCTTTGTCTGTATTGGCAGAAATTAAAAAAGTACTGGCTGCTAAAAAGGGGATTTCGTTACGGGAGAAAACCGGTTTTATACACGACCAGCATATCCGGACCATAACCGGTAGTACAGAAAAACAAGACCCATTTTGAGAACAGGTATCATTATACTGGCAGCGGGTGGCTCAACCCGTATGGCACAACCCAAAATGTTGTTAACTTACAGAGGTAAAACCCTGTTGCAGCGGGTGACAGAACAGGCACTTGCAGCTACTACAGCACCTGTGGTTGTGGTGACAGGCGCAGAACATGACCTGGTACAACAAACGTTACAACACCAGGCTGTATACTTTGTACATAATAAGCAGTGGCAGGAGGGAATGGGAGTATCGATCCGTACAGGCGTTGGAAAAATAACAGAAATAGATGAGGCGCTGGATGCAGTGATCATCCTGGTATGTGATCAGCCTTTTATCACAACTGCATTATTGCAGCAAATGATGCAACAGCAATCGGGAACAGGTAAAGGACTGGTAGCCTGCGCGTACAGCAACACTATCGGTACTCCTGTATTGTTCGGCAAGACTTATTTTGCACAGTTGCTTACACTGCATGGAAAAGAAGGTGCAAAACGTATTTTAAAACAATCTGTGGAAGATATAGCAGTGGTTGATTTTTCGCAGGGTGCAACAGATATTGATACACCCGGAGATTACGAACGTTTATTGAGTGTGAATACAGGAACATCATCTCCAGAACCGGAAGCGTAATGATAGCAGATACTTTTGGACGTGTACATGACTATCTTCGGATCTCGCTTACAGATAATTGCAACCTGCGTTGCTTTTACTGTATGCCGGAAGAGGACTATGTGTTTACGCCTGCTTCACAATTGATGCAACTGCATGAAATTGAAGCACTGGCGAATGTATTTGTACAGCAGGGTGTTAGCAAAATAAGACTTACCGGTGGCGAACCGCTGGTACGTAAAGACGCTGCTGCCATTATCACTGCATTGTCACGATTGCCGGTGCAACTGACATTAACCACCAACGGAACGCGCCTGCATGAATTTATCCCGGTACTGCAGCACGCCGGTGTGCATTCTCTCAATATCAGTCTCGATACATTACAACCCGACAGATTCCGTTTACTTACACGTCGTGATCAGTTTGAACTGGTAAAAAGGAATATTGATGCTATACTGCAGCAGCAGTTTCACGTAAAAGTGAATATGGTGGTAATGAAAGGACTGAACGACACAGAGATCAACGATTTTATAGCATGGACCAAAGATGTGCCTGTCCATGTACGTTTTATTGAGTTCATGCCTTTCAGTGGTAACCGCTGGACAAGCAATAAAGTATTTATCTGGCAGGAAATATTACAGGTAGTGCAGCAGGAATATGAAGTAGTACGACTGGAAGATAACCTGCATGATACAGCTAAAAAATATACAGTACCCGGGCATGCCGGAACTTTTGCGGTGATCAGCACCATGAGTGCTCCATTCTGCGGCGGTTGTAACCGCATCCGGCTTACAGCAGATGGTAAAATGAAAAACTGTCTTTTTTCCAGTGAAGAAACAGATCTGTTAACAGCTTTCAGAAATGGTGAAGATGTATTGCCATTGATACAACAAAGTATCCGGTCAAAGGCAAAAGAGCTGGGTGGACAATTTTCTGCTGATATCAATACCGTACATGCTGAGGATATTCATAATCGCAGTATGATCACCATCGGGGGGTAGTTGTTGTAAATATGTATTCATTCATCAAAATAACGGGCGTTTTGCTGATCGTGATCACACTGGCCGTAGCTGCCCGGTTACTCCGGTAAAGCCTTAATATCCTGCTTATTTGGGTAATCGTATTTATCAACCTGTTGATTTCACCACTGACCACTCACGAATTCACAAATATCATGGCCGAAACTATCTGGATCTTTTACGGTTTATTATTCATTGTAGCCTTTTTGTATGCATCAGTAGGACACGGAGGAGCCAGTGGGTACCTTGCTTTAATGGCGTTGTTCAGCATTACTCCGCAAGTAATGAAACCGACAGCACTATTACTGAACCTGTTTGTATCACTTACTTCCTTTATACAGTTCTATCGTGGCGGGCATTTTAAATGGAAGATCTTCCTGCCGTTGGCGCTGGCATCGGTGCCGCTTTCTTTTATGGGTGGTATGATCACCATTGATGGTATACTGTACAAAAAAATACTGGGCATATTTCTGATTATACCGGTTGTACGTTTCTTCTTTTTCCCCAATACAGATGTGTCAGAAATGAAACCGGCCAACACCTGGCTGTCGTTGTTGATTGGCGGTATTATTGGTTTCGTGTCAGGTTTGATCGGTATCGGTGGGGGTATTATCCTGTCGCCCGTATTACTATTGCTGAAATGGACCAACCAGAAACAAACAGCAGCCATCAGCGCATTGTTTATCTTTGTTAATTCGTTGTCGGGACTGGCTGGTCAGCTACATAAAGGCATACAATTCAGTGCAGATATGTATGCGTATGTGGCCATTGCGTTTGTGGGAGGTTTGTGTGGTGCTTATTTCGGAGCACTTCGTTTTCCGCAGACAGTGTTGAAAAATGTACTGGCCTGTGTACTGGCCATTGCAGCATATAAACTATTGTTCACCCATGCTTGAATCATGCAGGTAACTGTTTTATTATTCGGATCACTGACTGATATCACTGGTGTAAACAGACTCGTGCTGGATAATGTACCGGATACTCATACATTGATACAACAGTTGAATGAACGTTATCCTGGCTTGCAGGCAGCCCATTGCCTGTTAGCGGTAAACTATGAATTGGTAAAAGACAATACGCCTTTACCGGAAAATGCAGAAGTAGCATTGCTGCCTCCTTATTCAGGTGGATAATTAACGAACATGACAGACAGAAAACCGAAAAATATCTTTGTGCAGGGAGCTATTACGGCTTCTTTCATTGCAGACAGCATTCAGCAGCATAGTCATAAAACGGCTATTGGCGGACACAGTATTTTCCTGGGACAGGTAAGGGCAGATCAGATTGATGGTAAAAAGGTAGCTGCCATTGAGTATACAACTTATGAAGCAATGGCCCTGGAAAAAATGCACCTTATCCGCGAAGACATTTTTGCAAAATATCCTTTAAACTGTATGCACGTATATCACAGTACAGGGTTGGTACGTACAGGCGAGATCTGTTTGTTTGTATTCACTTCAGCACCGCACCGGAAAGCAGCTATTGATGCCTGTGAAGAGACGGTAGAACGGTTAAAAATCGAACTGCCGATCTGGGGTAAGGAGTTGTTTGAAGGAGAGGGGCACCAGTGGAAAGAAAACAGGTAAATACGGATGCACTTACCTAAAAGGAAGTTATATTTGTCTGGAAGGAAAGGATACGTCTGTTTACCGATCGCAATTTTCAATCTTACACAACTTTGTTAGCCAGAGCCACACCCCGGTGTTATACACTGTGTGTGATATATATTATTTAACCATATTTTATATCCCGTTATGCAAAAAATACGGATCGTTCTGCTGACATTGTTACCCCTGACCACTCTTGCTCAAACAAGTCCTGCTTCAAAATATACACAACTGGTAAAAGATGAAATACCACAGGTAGTGACCTGGCGGCGGTATTTTCACCAGAATCCTGAACTGTCGAACCAGGAAGTGAATACAGCTAAAAAAATCGCAGAAATATTACGGTCATTTGGTTTGGAAGTGCAGACAGGTATTGCAAAGAACGGGGTAAAAGCCATTTTGAAAGGCGGTAAGCCGGGACCGGCCATTGCTTTCCGGGCAGATATTGATGCCTTACCTATAACAGAACAAAATGATTTGCCGTTTGCTTCCAAAGTAAAAAGTGTATTCAACGGGCAGCCGGTAGGTGTAATGCATGCCTGCGGACATGATGCACATACAGCTATTTTACTGGGAACAGCCGAAGTACTGAGTAAACTTAAAAAAGATGTACCGGGAACAGTGGTATTCCTGTTTCAGCCAGCGGAAGAAGGTGCACCTGAAGGAGAAAGCGGTGGCGCAAAACTGATGGTGGAAGAAGGAGCATTGGAGAATCCGAAAGTAGAGGCGGTATATGGTCTGCACATTTTCAGTAATGTAGAAGCGGGTACCATTACGTATAAGGCTGGTTCGTTCATGGCCTCAGCTGATTTCTTTTCCATTAAAATTAAAGGCAAAGGTAGTCATGGTGCTAATCCCTGGTTGGGCAATGATCCTATTGTGATCGCAGCACAGGTAATTGAAGGGTTGCAGCATATTGTAAGTCGCCAGGAAGATATTACACAAGCTCCGGCTATTATCACGGTAGGCGCCATCAATGGTGGTGTGCGCAACAACATCATTCCGGATAATTGTACATTGCTGGGTACGGTACGTACGTTCGATAACAAAGTACAACAGGATATACAGATGCGTATTAAACGCACTGCAGAAATGATCGCTGCTTCTGCCGGTGCTACAGCCGAAGTAAATATCGAAACCAAGGCATTGGCAACGGTTAATAATCCTGCACTGGTGGCAAAGGCCTTGCCTTCTTTACAGGCAGCCATTGGTAAAGACAATGTAAAAGAAACCAACTGGAAAACAGTAGCAGAAGATTTCTCTTTTTATGGTACAAAAGTTCCTGCCTTTTTCTTCTTCATAGGCGGTATGCCTAAAGGTGGAGATCCTGCCAAAGCTCCTGCCCATCATACAGCAGATTTTTTCATTGATGAAAGCGGTTTCGATACCGGTATAAAAGCCTTTTGCCAATTGGTGTTTGATGGGGTGAAGTAGTGAATACAGAGTTTCGGGTTCGTGAATCGTGAGTTGTCAGTGGTGAATAGTGAATGGTCAATAGCCTTTGATTTCCTTGTCAACTTTTCTATATTTTGTATTCTCTTTTGGTTCCATGAACCCTGCCTTTTCAGACTTCCGACCCCTTGCTTCCTGCAAACTTTTTCCACTTTCTCACCCCCGATCAGGAAAAATTACTATTTTTGATTCATCATATCATCTGATGATTATGCAGAACAATATTTCCAAACGTTCACTGGCCGATGAAGTAGCTGCACGGATACAGCACCAGATCGCATCGGGACATTATAAGATTGGCGATAAACTGCCTATTGAGCCTGTATTGATGCAGCAATTTGGCGTAGGTCGCTCGTCTGTACGCGAAGCCATTAAGTTATTGGTCAATTCAGGATTGTTGCGTGTACAGCAGGGACTGGGCACATTTGTAGAAGACAATTCAGGCGTGCGGGAACCACTGGCCAGTCGTTTAAAACGATCCGGCACACAGGAAGTGGATGAAGTACGGCAATTGCTGGAAATGAAAATTGCTGAAAAAGCCGCACTGAACAGAACCGCAACAGACATTGCAAAGATGGAAGGATACCTGGAGTTGCGTGAACAAGCAGCAACTGTTGACGATATAAAAGCCTGCATTGATGCAGATATCAGTTTTCACGTTGCCATTGCTGAAGCTTCCGGCAATGATGTGTTATCTGATCTTTATAAATCTTTTTCCGCTACGGTTAAAAACAGCTTTTTACGCATGTATCCGGATGCTGCCATTTTCAGGGAAACAGCCGGACTGCACAGGGAATTATTAAACAGCATTATTGAACAACGATCCGGAGATGCATGGCGTTTTGCAGCCCGCATCAACGGTCATATTACAGCCTGACTTTTTACCACAAGCAATATTAATCATCTGTATGAACTCAACGACAAGCACCACGGCTACAAAAGCGTTGGTAAGCACTACCGTATTTCCTATCCTGTTTACTATCAGTTTTACGCATTTGTTAAATGACATGTTACAATCTGTTATTCCTTCCATTTACCCATTGATCAAGGATAACCTGCATCTTTCTTTTTCACAGATCGGTCTGATCACATTTACGTTCCAGATCACTGCTTCTTTACTGCAGCCATTTGTAGGTCATTACACAGACAAAACCCCTAAGCCCTATTCACTGTCAGCAGGCATGGGTTTTACACTGGCCGGACTGGTTGTATTATCAATGGCCACGTCCTTTGCAGCTATACTGTTTGCCGTAGCATTGGTTGGTATCGGCTCCTCTATTTTTCACCCAGAAGCATCACGCGTGGCGCACCTGGCATCGGGTGGTAAAAGAGGATTGGCGCAATCTATTTTCCAACTGGGTGGTAATGCCGGAAGCGCCATCGGCCCATTGCTGGCTGCGCTTATCATTATTCCACACGGACAGAAATATGTAGTATGGTTTGGCTTGGCTGCCATTCTTGGTGCATTTGTATTATCACGCATTGCATTGTGGTATAAAGAACATCTTAGTCTGCGCGCAAAAAAAGGTCAGGCTGTAGTGGTAAATAATGGACTGTCACGTACCAGGGTAATCGTATCACTGGGTATATTGCTGGTGTTGATCTTCTCCAAATATTTCTACATGGCAGGTATGAGCAGTTATTTTACTTTTTACCTGATCGATAAATTTCATTTAACTGTACAACAGTCGCAGATCTACTTGTTCATTTTCCTGGCATCTGTTGCAGCAGGAACCTTACTGGGTGGTCCGCTGGGCGATAAGTTTGGCCGTAAGTATATTATCTGGGTCTCGATATTGGGCGTGGCGCCGTTCACCTTGTTACTGCCGCATGTAAATCTTTTCTGGACAGGTGTATTGTCTGTGATCATTGGTATTATCCTGGCCTCTGCATTTTCTGCCATCCTGGTGTATGCACAGGAACTGGTACCGGGTAAGGTAGGAATGATTGCCGGGCTGTTCTTCGGATTTGCATTTGGTATGGGAGGATTGGGTTCTGCTTTATTGGGCAAACTGGCCGATATGACCAGCATCGCCTATGTATTTAAAGTATGTGCATTTCTGCCATTGCTGGGTATTATTACTGGCTTCTTACCAGGGCTGAAGGAGAAGAAGGGATAATTTGAAAATCAGAGGATGTGCAAATTTGAAATGGAGATGCCTGATGGTTTGATTGTTTGATGGTTATGGTGCGCGCAAAGGCCAGAACGCAAAGCTGTATTTGCTCGCAGCTTATTGCTCTTTAAATACAGCAGCGATCATTCACCACTCACAATTCCCCATTGACAATTCACAATAAAAAAAGCTACCGGTAATTACCGGTAGCTTTTTTAGAATAAATTTATCGGGAAATTATTTGCCTTTTTTACTGCCACCTTTTTCCTGCTCGTATTTAGCAAATTCTTCAGCAGTTAAAACGTTACCAGTGATCTTCAACTCAATAGGAGCATCAACACCGGCTATTTTTACATAGATGATCTTATTGAAGGCACCTGCAGCAGCAGCGTTGAAACCGGCAGTGATTTTGTCACTTTTACCTTTTGCAATAGGAGCATCGGGTTTTACCGGGGTAGTGCAACCGCATGAAGCAGTAGCTGATTCGATGATAATGGGTTTGTCTGCAACGTTTACAAATGCAAAATCGTAAGTAACGGGCACGTTCTGTTTGATCTTGCCAAAGTCGTGTGAGCTTTCTTTGAATTTAATATAGTCAGTAGCTTTCTGTACAGTAGCGGCAGTAGGTGCAGCAGCGACATTAGCTGTAGTCTGTGCCATCATAGTGGCTGAAATAGTGAGGGCAGCAAATGCCAATACAAGTCTTTTCATGCGTATTAATTTTAATTTGTTTGCCTGAGTAATGATATAGATGCATTCACCGGCGCAGAAGTTGCGGGTGCTTTCAATACATTTCCGGAGATCAGCATGGTTTTAACCATACCATTGTTATACTGAATAGTAATGCTTTTATTAAAAGTGCCTTCAGCAGCAGCATTATAGCCTACTTTGATGGAGCTGGTAGCACCCGGTTTGATGGCTTCACGGCTCCATTCGGGGGTAGTACAACCACAGGAAGCCTGCACGTTTTCCAGTATCAGGGGTTCTGTACCGGTATTGGTAATTTCAAATACGTGCGTTACGGGACGATTCTGTGGAATTTTTCCAAAATCAAAGCTCGCTTCTTTCAGTTGCAGCACGTCCTGTTTGGTGTCCGGAGTAGTTTGCGCCTTTGCCGTAACACAGGCTGCAGCAACCAGTATTGTAAACAACGCTTTTTTCATATTCAATTGATAAGTGTTTATGAGGTAAACTATTCAAAATTACATTTTTAACGTCTGTACAGCGAAATAATTTCCATGTTAATCACATTTTTTTAACAAGCCTTCTTTTTGTGCGAATATTGATACATTTGTTGCATGGAAAATACTCTTCAAAATCAATTGCTTGACGCTGAAAAGCTTTCCTTCGATACATTCCGTGCCGAAGTATTGAAAGATTATCGCGTTGCCTGTGAAAGCCGGGAAGCCAGTTTGCTGGGCCGTAAGGAAGTGTTGACCGGTAAAGCCAAATTTGGCATTTTTGGTGACGGAAAAGAAATAGCCCAGATTGCCGCTGCCAAATTCTTCCGCCCCGGTGATTTTCTGTCGGGTTATTACCGCGACCAGACCTTTGCCTTTGCCTCCGAACAGGCTACCCTGGAAGAGTTTTTTTCACAGTTATATGCCGACCCCGATACTGCCAATGAGCCACATAGCGCCGGCAGACAGATGAACTCGCATTTTGCAACCCCTATTGTAGATGAAAACGGTAACTGGCTTGACCTGGTGAACCGTAAAAATATTGCTGCCGGACTGGCCCCCACGGCGGGCCAGGTGCCTCGTGCATTGGGAATGGCGCTGGCATCCAAGCTGTTCCGTCATTCTCAGGATCTTAAAGACCTGACCCATCTTAGTAATGAAGGAAATGAGATCTGTTTCCTCACCATTGGCGATGCCTCTACCTCCGAAGGACATTTCTGGGAAATGATGAATGCCGCAGGAGTATTGCAGGTGCCGCTGGCTGCTTTTGTATGGGACGACGGTTATGGTATTTCTGTTCCTAAAAAATACCAGACCACCAAAAACTCTATTTCTGAAGCCATGAAAGGCATGCAGAAAAAAGAAAATACCAATGGTTTTGATATTTACCGTGTAAAGGCCTGGGATTATGCAGGTATGTGCGAGGTGTTTGAAGCGGCGATTATGAAGATCCGCAACACTCATATACCGGCGTTGTTCCATGTGGAAGAAGTAACACAACCACAGGGGCATTCTACTTCAGGTAGCCATGAGCGCTATAAGTCGCCAGAGAGATTGTCATGGGAGCGTGAGTGGGACGGTAATAAAAAAATGCGTGAATGGGTACTGGAAAATGAACTGGCAAGCGATGATGAGCTTTCTGCTATAGAAGTGTCTGCCAAAGAAAAAGTACGCGATAGCAAACAGGTAGCCTGGGAAAAATATATTACGCCTATCCGCGGACAGGTAACACATACATTGAATCTGCTGGATGGTTTGATACACCAGGGTGTGGATGCGCATGGTGAAGTAACTGCCCTGAAAAACCAGTTGGCATCCAATCGTGAACCACAGCGCAAGGATATATTGCATGCACTGCACAGAGCCCTGCTGGTAGCGGGGGATTCTTATGCAGCCAGCGAGGTGAGGGCTTACTACAAAGAATTGCGTAACCAGGGATACGAATATTATGGTTCACACCTGTACGATGAATCACCACGCAGTCCGCTAAAAGTACATCCTGTGGCAGTGGAATATGCCCACGATGCACAGGTGATCAATGGTTATGAGATCCTGAACAAATACTTTGATATGTTGTTCAGCCATAACCCCAAAGTAGTGGCGTTTGGTGAAGATGTAGGAAAGATCGGTGATGTAAACCAGGGTTTCTCCGGGTTGCAGAGCAAGTATGGCGAATATCGCATTTTTGATACCAGCATCCGTGAACTAACCATCATGGGGCAGGGTATAGGTTTGGCCATGCGTGGCCTGAGACCCATTGCTGAAATACAATATCTGGATTATCTATTATATGGCCTGCAGCCATTGAGTGATGATGCAGCCACTATTTACTGGCGTACCAAGGGCAGACAAAGCTGTCCGCTGATTGTGCGTACACGTGGTCACCGCCTGGAAGGTATCTGGCACAGTGGTTCACCATTGGGCATGATGATCAATTCGCTGCGTGGTTTCCATATCTGCGTGCCCCGCAATATGGTACAGGCCGCCGGCATGTACAATACACTGCTGGAAGGTAATGACCCTGCTATTGTGGTGGAATGTCTGAATGGTTATCGCCTGAAAGAGAAATTACCATCCAACCTGCTGGAATATCGTGTGCCACTGGGTGTACCTGAAGTGATCCGCGAGGGAGAAGATATTACCATCGTTTCTTATGGATCGGTACTGCGTATTATCCAGGAAGCAGCCGTGGTATTGGAACAGCGTGGCATTAGTTGCGAAATTGTGGATGTGCAAACATTGTTGCCTTTTGACCTGGATCATGTTATCCTGCAATCATTGAAGAAAACCAACCGCATTGTATTTGTAGATGAAGATGTGCCGGGCGGAGCCTGTGGATACATGTTCAATAAGGTAATGGAAGAGCAGGGCGGTTATCGCTGGCTGGATGTGGCGCCACGTACCATTACAGGTAAGGCCCATCGCCCCAGTTACGGTAGCGATGGCGACTATTTCAGCAAACCCAATGCTGAAGAGATCATTGATGTAATCAGTGAAATGTTGTCAGAGTAGAAATATTAAATATTATAGAAAATAATATTATCATTCTTCCGTTACACACCAGTTGTGACGGAAGAATTTTTTTTTAATTGAGCGGCTAACTGCAACAAACCTGTTGTTGTGGCGTTTTTTGCCAATGTGTACATTGTATAATGCAATGACTTGTTTCCCACCCTGTGAATACCTGATGTTGATCCTTTTGCCGGCCCTGCCGGTTTAATAAATTGAACAGCTCTTTTGGTATAAGATCTTAAATTTGGTTATTAACCCCTAATTGAACCTGACCGTGTTGAATGTAAAAAATCTGCTCTTTGCGATAAGCCTTATCGCTGCCACGCATGTCTGTGCCCAGTCGTCCGGGAATGACTATTCTGCTTCTCTGCCCGCATTCAGAAACAAATATCCCAAAAACGATATTGTAGCAGTATCCTACCGGGAAGAATATACCTTTTCAACGGGTAATACCGGCAACGTAGTGGCAACCGAAAATATAACACAGGTATTGGTACCTGTAAAGGATTTTATTTCCAGCGGACAGGTTGTTTTTTATAATGATGAATCCAGTATTGAAACCATAAAGGCTTCCAGTTCCAAAACCCGTAATATCCGTTTTACGCGCGAGTGCAGTGATTACCAGTCGAACGGCATTTTTCACAGTGATGCCAGGATCTGTAAAATAGCCATCCCGCTGGAAGAGCGTGGACTGCCAATTTATTTTTCATACGAGAAAAAGATCAGGGATGTAAAGTACCTGACTTCTGTATATTTTCATGAGTACCTGCCTGTAGAAGAAAAAACAATTGTATTTAATGTACCGGACTGGCTGGAGATAGATATCCGTGAGTTTAATTTTGAAGGATATAGTATTCAGAAAAAAACAGAAAAGGATGCTTCCGGTAAGAACACGGTATATACATACCAGCTTAAAAATCTGCAGGCGCTTCAGAAAGAATACCGGTCGCCCAATATTGCCCGCAGCTACCCGCACATCATTGTTGTCAGCAAAAGCTTTACTGATAAGGGGCAACGCAAAGTGTTGTTTGAATCGGTGAAAGACCTGTATGCCTGGTATCATTCATTACGGTTGCAGGTAAAGAACAATCCTGAAGAACTGAAACCTTTGGTAAACCAGTTGACAGCCGGTAAAAAAACTGATATTGAAAAAATTGAAGCGATCTATTACTGGGTACAGGATAATGTGCGTTATATCGCTTTTGAAAATGGCATTATGGGCTTTAAGCCTGATGAAGCTCAGAATGTATATAAGAATAAATACGGCGATTGTAAAGGCAAAGCCAACCTGCTTACAGAGATGCTGCGTGTAGCAGGCTTTGATGCCAGGCTTACATGGATTGGCACTGCAGATCTTCCTTACGATTACTCATTGCCTTCCCTGGTAGTTGACAATCACATGATCTGTACAGTGGTGTTGGGAGGTAAACATTATTTCCTGGATGGAACAGAAGATAATATAGCGTTCAATGACTATGCACATCGCATACAGGGAAAACAGGTGCTGATTGAAGACGGTGATAAATATATTCTTGATAAGGTACCAGAGTTTCCGGCAGAACGCAACAAAGTAGAGAATAAGCTGAAACTGAAACTGGACGGTGAAATCATCACCGGCACCTATAGTGCTATATACAATGGTGAGTCAAAGATCGGGCTGGTAAGTGCTTATCAGTCTATACGTAACGATAATAAAACAGATGCTTTTGACAGCTACCTGCGCAATGGAAATGCCAATCTGCAGATCAGCAATATTAAGAATCCGCAATGGGATAACCGGCAAAAACCGCTGGAAGTAGCTTTTGATCTGAAAGCCAGCCACCAGGTAACAAAAACAGGTAATGAACTGTACTGTACACTCGACTGGCGTAAAGAACTCAGTTCGCTGGAGTTTGATTCAACACGTAAGAACGATTATGAATTCAGCAGCAAATTGTATTATACCACGCAAACTGAATTTACAGTACCCGACGGGTACAAAATAGATTATCTGCCCGATGCCCTGAATATTCAGAAACCGAGCTGGGCTTTTGAAGGTAGCTATACAGGAAATGGTAACGTGATCACTTATACCAAAAAAATGGTCGTTAATACGCCCATTCTCCGTAAAGCAGATATTACCGCCTGGAATGAATTTATAAAAGCAGTGAATAAATTCTACGCCGAACAGGTTGTACTTGTTAAGAAATAAACCCCTGACCAATATGCGAAATTATCTGATTGCCTTACTGGCTATAATATGCTGTGTGCAGCGGCTGGCTGCACAGGATGCAGAAGAGCCGGAATTTAAAGCCACGAAAGTGCCTGAAAAATGGCAGCAGGAAAGTGCTGTGATCATGGCACAAAAGCTTGATTATGCTTACCTGCGCCGGGCGATGGGCAATAATATGACCATTAAGGAATATGTTAGAAAACGTATCAAGCTGCAGGATAAGAATGCACTGGAAAAGTTTTCAGAGTTTTATTACGTTACCTATGGTAAAAAAAGCGAAGTGGTGTTTACCATCATCAAGTCGAATGGGAAAATGGTAAATGTTGATATGTCGGGTGCTATTGAAGTAGACAAAGACGTGGCGAAAGTATTCCGGCCGATTTACCTGTCCAGCAAAAGCAGTTATTATAAAATAGCTATTCCAGACCTGGAGATAGGAGATATCATTGATTATCACTTTGCATCTGATATGGATCTGTCACTAGCCAAAACAGGTGGTGAATTTACTCCTTACATCTTTGCATTGAGCGAAGATTATCCGGTGATATACCAGAAGTACCAGTTTGAGCTGGATAAGGGAATGCAGATCAAATTCAGGGCATTTAACAATGCGCCGGATATTAAAGAGGGTGATGAAGGATATGAGAAGGCTGCTGACAAACGTTCATTGGTCACCTACGCTATTATAGACAAGAACCGCGAAAAGACCAGCGATGAAAGATGGAATTACACTTTCCGCAATTCACCTACTGTAAAACTGAAGATCACGTATAACAGCGGTGGTTTGTCCAATACGTTATTTGGAAAGAAAGGGGAAGCGAGTTCTGTAGGGATTACCATGACGCAGATCAGGAATATGTATGCCGGTATTAAAATGTATAGCAGTCCCAATGTAGAAGCTGTTTACAAGGATATTTATGATTACCTGAAAAATAATGATAAGGATGAGCTGCCCCCGGATCAACTGGTGCGCGAGATCTATTATGCTTTCAGAAAAATATTCCTGGAAGGATATTACCGAGGCGATATCAAGGGGCAGGGAGAAGGTGCTTACAGTAAAGTACGTGGCAGGGTAGATGCAAGGGGTAAAAAGACATCTGAAAAAGATGACCAGATCACAGTAAATAAAGTGTTGTGGGCTGCTGTATTAAGCCGCATTTGCAACAAACTGAAGATGGATGTGGAAGTGCTGGTGGTAATGCCGCGTTACCTGGGTACATGGGAAGATCTGTTGTTTGAAGAAGAACTGGATATTGCCATGCGTATGCGCGGAAACAAGTACTATACCATGTTTCCCTTTGATAACTTTGATGTGTTTGCGCATCCTTCTGTGTTATACAATAATGCCAATGCACTGGCATTACCCATTGGTCGTGACGGAACGGGTTATTACAGGGCTGATATTCCAGCTTCAACCTGTGTTGAGAACAGCAGTCGCCAGGAATCAGTGATCTCTATACCAGAAAGTATGGATGTACTGAAAATTGAACGCATCAGTTCATACAGCGGCCTGGAGAAAAACGATGTAATGGAGCTTGCGCATTACGACAGGTCTTACCTGAATAAAGATTTTTCCCGTTATGTGATCAATCCCAAAAAAGTGAAAGAAAACGGTACAGATTATATTGATGCGGATAAGGACGAGCGTAAAAAAACGCAACTGGAATACCTACGCAAATCACTGGACAGAGATGATGTGGAAGTAGCCAGTTATGATAAATTCCAGGTGCTGAGTGATGGCCGTTTTGACGAAAGCCCGCTGCTGACCTATAAAGAGATATTCAGTCTGAAAAAGCTGATCAACAAAGCCGGACGTAATTACCTGCTGGATATTGGCAAACTGATTGGAGGACAGATCAAGCTGGAAGAAAAGGAACTGAATAAAAGAGAGAACGATATATGGATCGGTTATGCCCGTACCATTGGTAATTCTTTTACTATTAACCTGCCGCAGGGGTATATTGCCGAAGGCTGGCAGGATCTGAATATGAATATTGACAATGCCAGCGGCAGCTTTGTATCTACCGCGAAACTGGATGGGAACAAACTAATCGTTACTACCACAAAAGTGTACAAAAATATTTTTGATAAAAAAGAGCGCTGGCCCGATTATGTTGCATTCCTGGAAGCTGCGTATAAGTTCACCCAGGCTAAAGTAGTGCTGAAGAAGCAATCTTAATGGTAATTGGTTATAAGTACACAGTATGCCTTACAGATAGGAAGGGGCGGCATACGGCAAACGGCCTCCCGCCAAAATAATCCAACAGCATCTTCATAAACGGAGATGCTGCTTTACTTTTGTAGTATGACAACCAATTACCTCCATATTATAGATATTGTTGGTACGGCAGCTTTCGCTATCTCCGGCACTTTTTCGGCCATGGAGAAAAAGCTGGATCCGTTCGGGGTGATCATACTTGCTTTTGTAACCGCTATCGGCGGGGGCACCCTGCGTGATATCCTGATCGGCAACCTGCCGGTGGGTTGGCTGCGCAATGAAACAGCTACTATTGTAATACTGGCAGCTACCCTGATCACACTTTTTTTCGGTTCTTACATACGCCGTTTCAGCACTACGCTTTTTTTGTCGGATGCTGCCGGGCTGGGTTTGTTTACTATAGTAGGTATAGAAAAAGGAGTGCAGTTGCATTTCAGTCCCGGTATCTGTGTGGCACTGGGTACTATTACCGCTTGTTTTGGTGGTGTATTGCGTGATGTGTTGCTGAACAATGTACCGCTGGTATTTCATAAAGAGGTCTATGCTTCGGCCTGTATATTAGGTGGCATTCTGTATTTTGTATTACAGCGTACAGGCTTACCGGCAGATGTGATCACTTTGATATGCATTGTGTTAATTTTTATAATACGTATTGTTGCTGTACGATATCATTTAGCTTTGCCAAAGTTTTACCTGAAGAACTCCACACATAAACCATGAAATATACACTCTACCAGGTGGATGCTTTTACCGACAGGTTGTTTGGTGGCAACCCGGCTGCCGTTGTACCGCTGGAAAGCTGGCTGCCGGCAGACCAGATGCAACAACTGGCTGCGGAGAACAACCTGAGCGAAACTGTTTTCTTTGTACCTGCTGATACAACGGACAGCGAACAGTTTGATTACAGTATCCGATGGTTTACGCCGGAAACGGAGATCAACCTGTGCGGACACGCTACGCTGGCCTCTGCCTGGGTATTGTACAATTACCTGGATTATCTGAAACCAGTAATCAGGTTCAATTCCCTGAGCGGTATTTTAACGATAACCCGCAATAATGATATCATCAGCATGGATTTTCCTGCCTGGAAACCCATACTTTATACGGATTACCCGGTTGAACTATCAAAGGCGCTGGGTAATGCCAGGGTCAGTACTGTGTACAAACACCGCGACTTGTTGGTGGAACTGCAGGATGTAAAAGCAGTACAACAATGCGAGCCGGATTTTACATTACTAAAAGCACTGGGGCAGAAAGTGATCATTACGGCAAGAGGAGAGGATGTTGATTTTGTTTCCCGTTTTTTTGCTCCATCTGCAGGCGTAAATGAAGATCCGGTAACCGGTTCTGCACACGCACAACTGATCCCTTACTGGGCCGAAAAACTGGCTAAGAACAGTTTACATGCAAAACAATTATCCAAAAGAAGTGGAGAACTATGGTGTACGTATGAAGGAGAGCGGGTAACCATTGCCGGTAAATGTGTTTTTTATATGAAAGGGGAGTTCGAATTACCTTAAAAGAAGCAACATGCTGACGACCAAAGAGAAAAGATTTTTAAAATACTGGGAAGAACAACGAAAGGGAGGCCGCCTGGGGTACTATGCATTATATATATTCGGAGGAACTTTTGCCGGAACCATTGTGATTTACCTGGTATGGAGCATGCTGATGCCTTATTATCCCAAACAGGTATGGTTATTACCAACTATAGGTGCGCTTATTATTGCTGCTATTACACATTTTAGCTGGCAGAACAATGAAAAGAAATTCAAAGCCATTATACGGCGCGAGATCAGCCAGGGGAAAGAAAAGGACGGAGGAATATCAGTCTAAAAAACGGGCTTTTAAAGCAGGAGTGGGCAACCAGCAGCTTTCCTGTTTGCCAAACCATTTGTAGCGGTTCCGGGCAATCCAGTTATACACGGCATCGCGGATAAACCGGGGGATAATGACCAGCCCGTATAATAACTGCCAGCCACCACCCAGGTGTTTCAGCACCCGCAATGCGCCGGTGGAGCGCGTGTACAGCTTACCGTTCTCTATCAGCATAAAAGAACTGAAAGTTTCTGTAGCGAGATTGAACTGCTGCAGGTATTCCTGTCCTGTTTTGCTTTGCAGTGACCCGAACAGGAACTGGTTCTTCTTATCATGCTTCAGTACAAACTGCACCGAACCATTACACAGGTTACAAACCCCATCAAATAATATGATCTTTTCTGTGTGGGTCATTCCGTAATATATAACAATTACAGTGAGAAAAGGTTGGAGGAACGATGGCCTGCAGTCCTGATTGTTAAATGGCTTGATAACCAGCTGCCGCAGCAATCTGGTCATCAAGCCATTGCACATCTGCGTAAGTGCTTGTTATTGCAGGTTATGGAACACTTTCTGTACGTCGTCGTCCTGCTCCAGTTTGTCAACCAGTTTCAGTACTTCCTGGGCCTGGTCTTCAGGCAATTCCACAGTTGTACCGGGAATCCATTCTACTTCAGAGCTAATGGGGGTCATGCCTTTTTCTTCCAGTGCTTTCTGCATTTTACCAAAATCGTTGAAAGCTACACGAAGAACGATTACAGCTTCGCCGTTCTCGCCGGTACCATCACCCATTTCTTCCAGGCCATGATCTATCAGGTCCAGTTCAAGATCTTCCTGGTTAATGCCTTCGGGTTTCAGTTTGAATACCCCCATTTTCTTAAACTGGAAACTTACGCTGCCGCTGTTACCCAGGGCACCATTGCCTTTATTAAAATGAGATTTTACGTTGGCTACTGTGCGCACATGGTTGTCGGTAGCAGTTTCTACCAGGATGGCAACTCCATGAGGACCATATCCTTCATAGAGGATTTCCTCATAGTTGTCCATCTCCTTACCGGAGGCGCGTTTGATAGCTGCTTCCACACGGTCTTTCGGCATGTTAACGCTTTTGGCGTTCTGGAAGCAACGGCGTAATGCGGGGTTGGTAGAAGGATCAGGGCCACCGGATTTTACTGCAATGGCGATCTCTTTTCCGATCCTGGTAAATTGTTTGGCCATCCGGTCCCACCGGGCAAACATCGTGTGTTTACGAACTTCAAATATCCTACCCATAATTGGTATCTGTTACAGATTTCTTGTTTAATACTGATTGGATGAGCTTTCCGGCTCAGGGATGCAAAAATAAATCATGTGGCTCTTATAAAAAAACGCCCCGGAAACCGGAGCGTTTTTTATTTATTTAAGCTTTCGGGACTATAATTTTCCCAGTTTGCTTTTGTTTTTGCTGTAGCTGAAGTAGATCACCAGTCCGATGATCATCCAGGCCAGGGCTGTAAGCTGCGTGGTTTTGTCCAGTGAGATGATCATTGCGGAACAAACCAGCACACCCATGATTGAAACAAAGGGAACAGCGGGCGTTCTGAACGGACGTGGTACATCCGGATCAGATTTTCTCATGATCCATACACCGGCACTTACCAGTATAAAGGCAAACAGGGTTCCGATACTGGTAAGGTCACCAGCCAGGTGGCCTGGTATAAATCCAGCAAAAGCACCTACAAAAAGGAACAGGATCAGGTTTGATTTATACGGAGTTCTGAATTTAGGATGCAGATCTGCAAACACTTTGGGCAGCAGGCCATCGTTACTCATAGAATAAAATACGCGGCTCTGACCAAGCAGCATCACCAGTATCACAGAAGAGAAACCGGCAAGGATAGCGATGGATACCGCTGTTGCCAGCCACTCGTGATTTTTCATGTATGTTTCAATAGCGTATGCAACAGAAGCTTCACGACCTGCTTTCTGGAAGTCGGTGAACGGAGCCACACCTGTCAATACGTAAGAGAACAGGATATACAAAATGGTACAAACCACCAGTGAACCGAGGATACCGATAGGCATATCGCGTTTGGGATTCTTGGCTTCCTGTGCAGCAGTAGATACCGCATCAAAACCAATGAAGGCAAAGAACACGATAGCGGCGCCTCTCAATACACCCAGCCAACCGTGGTTGAATTTGGGTGCGTATGAATATTCGGTTCCGTTGGGCAATATAGCCGGTGGTTGATCGGCAGGGATGATGAATGGAACATGGTTCTCAGGTTTGATGAACTGCCAGCCTACTGCAATGAAGATCAGTACAATGGCAACTTTCACAAATACGATGATCGCATTTACCCAGGCAGATTCTTCTGTACCCTTGATCAGCAGCAGCGACAGGATCAACAGGATCAGCAGGGCAGGTGCATTAAAAATACCATGATGAACAACGCCGGCAGCGTCTATAGCAGACTCCATCGGCGAGTGGCACCATTCGTATGGTATAGCCCCCCCCAGCAGGTTATTCAGATATTCACTCCACGCAATAGATACAGTAGCAGCACCCAGCGCATATTCCAGCACCAGTGCCCATCCGATGATCCAGGCAACCAACTCGCCCATAGTAGCATAAGCATATGTGTATGCGCTACCTGCAATGGGGATCATGGATGCAAATTCTGCATAGCATAAACCTGCAAATGCGCAACCAACAGCCGCAATGATAAAGGAAATAGTTACCGCAGGTCCTGCGTGACCGCCGGCAGCAGCAGCAGTTCTTACAAACAAGCCGGCTCCAATAATGGCACCGATGCCGAGTGCAACCAGGTTACCGGCGCCAAGGGTGCGTTTCAACCCTTTCTCCGATTCGGCAGCCTGTGCCAGCAAAGCAGTTAATGATTTTTTACGGAACAAACTCATAACGTTGGTTATTGGTTTATTTTTTTAAGAAATTAAAAAGAATAAAATATAAGGGCGAAAGATAAGGATTTATTAATTGCAACCAATTCCAAAAGATTTGTGCGGCAATGTGTATACACTGGTGTAATAAGTGCTTAACGGGCAGCATTATATACGTTGATAGTGTTATATTGCGCACCATTCTGTAATTCTGAACTCTCCTGCATGAAACAAAACCGTCTAACGATTTACATCCTGGTGGCAATGGCGCTGGGCATTGCATTAGGATATTTTATTCACGAAAGAGCCTCTGCCGAAACGATCAAGTCCTTTTCCACTAATATTAAACTATTCACTACTATCTTTTTACGGCTGGTACAAATGATCATTGCACCGCTTGTATTTTCAACACTGGTAGTGGGTATTGCCAAACTGGGTGACCTGAAAACCGTAGGAAGGGTAGGCGGCAAGGCATTGCTGTGGTTCATTTCTGCATCACTGGCCAGTTTGCTGCTGGGTATGTTGCTGGTAAACCTGTTTAAACCCGGAGCCGTTATTGACCTGAGCAATGCAGATGCGGCCGGTGCCAAAGACCTGTTGGGCAAAACACATGATAGCTTTTCACTGGGCAAATTTGTAGAACACGTTTTCCCGAAAAGTGTTATTGAAGCCATGGCTACCAACGAAATTCTGCAACTGGTGGTGTTCAGTATCTTTTTTGGTGTGGCAACTGCCGCCATGGGTGAAAAAGCTAAAGTGGTTGTAAAAGCCCTTGACGCAGTGGCACATGTGATCCTGAAAATGGTAGGATATGTAATGAATTTCGCACCGCTGGGTGTGTTTGGAGCCATTGCCGCTGTTATTGCCACTAATGGCTTGCAGGTATTTGAATTCTATGGTAAATACTTATTATACTTCCTGCTGGGCATTATAGCATTGTGGGTTGTATTGCTGACAGTGGGCTTCCTGATATTGAAGAAAAGGTTGCCCTCGTTACTGCGACATATTGCGCAGCCGCTGCTGATTGCATTCAGTACCACCAGCAGCGAAGCTGTTTTCCCTAAATTAACAGAAGAACTGGAACGTTTTGGTTGCAAGGATAAGATTGTTTCCTTTATCTTGCCACTCGGTTATAGTTTTAACCTGGACGGCAGTATGATGTATATGACATTTGCCAGTATCGCCATCGCACAGGCATACGGTATACATCTTGACCTGGGTACGCAACTAACCATGTTGCTGGTACTGATGCTGACCAGTAAAGGCATAGCCGGGGTGCCAAGGGCTTCACTGGTGGTAGTGACTGCAACCTGCGCCATGTTTAAAATACCACCGGAAGGTATTGCCTTAATATTACCGATTGATCATTTTTGTGATATGTTCCGTACCGGTACCAATGTATTGGGAAATGCGCTGGCAACTGCTGTAGTAAGTAAGTGGGAGGGAGAGTTGTCTGACGAAGGAGCGAAGCTGTAAGTTTTAAGTTCTATGTTATAGGTTATAAGTTGTAAACAAGTGTTATAGGATGCTTTCCTGCCCAGGAAAAAACTTATAACCTGCAACTCACAACCCTTCACCAAACAAAGTGATCTAGTATGTTGCTACAGATTCTGTTAAATTTTAACTGGAGCCAGCTTTTACAACCTAAATTTTACATCGATAATGGTGGATTGTGGCTATTGCTCTTTGTGGTTTTTGCCGAAACCGGTTTGTTCGCAGGTTTTTTTCTGCCGGGTGATTCGTTGCTTTTTATAGCCGGTATTTATGCTCACGAAATGGGAGTACCCGGACAAATGGAACCCGGTATCACCTATCATTTTCTAAAGCTGGTGGGCATGGGCCATATACGCAATGAATGGGTAGATCTGATTGTATTGTGGATCCTGATCTCTATCTGCGGTATTCTTGGTAATATGCTTGGTTACTGGTCAGGGAAAAAAGTGGGCCCTACCATGTATAAATGGAAAGACAATTTCTTTTTCAAAAAACATTACCTGTACCAGGCACACGAGTTTTATGATAAACATGGAGGCGGTGCCATTATAGTAGCGCGTTTTCTGCCTATTATCCGCACATTTGCTCCTATTGTGGCAGGTATTGTGGGCATGGACAAAAAGAAATTTACATACTATAATGTCATCGGTTGCCTTGCCTGGGTATTCAGTATGCTGTTCGCCGGGCATTTTTTACAGAAATGGATTTACCAGCAATTTAAATTTGATTTAAAACAACACCTGGAAGTCATTGTCATTGGAATTGTGATAGTAACAACTGCTCCCGTGATTGTTAAGTTGTTCTTTGGAAAAAAGAAGTCTCAGCCGCCATCCTTAAATACTCCGGCAGACAAACAGGATTAATTTTCCCAACCAAAACTGATAATGCCATATGCAACAGAAGCCAGTTTCTGTTATCAACGTTGCTGTAATTGTAGCCGCGCTGGGCTACTTTGTTGACATCTACGATTTATTGCTATTTACGATCGTTCGCGAACCAAGTATCAGGGCATTGAATGTGGCTGATGCAGATGTACTGACAGCCAGTACACAGATCATTAACCGGCAGATGATCGGTTTGCTGATAGGCGGCATTGTATGGGGAGTTATGGGAGACAGAAAAGGCCGTCTGAGTGTATTGTTCGGATCCATTTTGTTGTATTCTGTTGCCAATTTTTTAACAGGCTATGTGCAAACAGTAGAGCAGTATAGTTGGGCCAGGTTTGTAGCAGGGTTGGGATTAGCCGGTGAATTGGGGGCTGGTATTACATTGGTCAGTGAATTATTACCTAAAAACAAAAGAGGCATCGGTACTTCACTGGTAGCAGGCTTTGGATTGTTCGGAGCCGTTTTTGCATATTTTACCTTTCAGTTTTCAGAAGACTGGCGGTTGTGTTACAAAATAGGTGGCGGGTTAGGAATTGTGTTGTTGCTGTTGCGTATCAGTGTAGCTGAAAGCGGCATGTTCAAACATGTAAAAGAACAGCAAGTATCAAGAGGTAACCTGTTGATGTTTTTTAATAACGGATACCGCTTTAAAAAATATATACTGGCTATTTTAATAGGTTTGCCAACATGGTTTGTCATTGGTGTACTGGTTAACCTCAGTAATCGTTTTGCGAAAGACTTTTATGGAGAAACATCTTTAGACAGTGGCAGGGCCATTATGTTTGCCTATGCTGCCATTGCGGTGGGCGATATCCTGATTGGTTTTGTAAGCCAGTATTTCAAAAGCAGGAAGAAAGCATTATACCTGTTCTATGGTCTTACCATTCTTTCAGGTATTTTATTCTTTAGTTCTTTTAACAGCAGCGACACAAGAATGTACCTGGTCTGTACCATGTTAGGCTTCAGTACCGGTTTCTGGGCCATTTTTGTAACCATGGGTGCTGAACAGTTTGGTACCAATCTGCGTGCAACTGCAGCAACTACCATTCCCAATATGGTGCGTGGTGCATTACCGCTGATCAATATGTTGTTTAAAGATTTTTTCCAGGGCAGCCTGGGCTGGAACATCAGCAAAAGTGGTATTGTTACCGGTATTCTTGTAATGGCTGTTACTTTGGTAGCAGCATATTTTACGGAAGATACTTTTAGCAAGGATCTGAATTATGTAGAGGAGTAGGGGGAAGGATTTGAAAATTTGCGGATTTGAAGATTTGAAAATGGCGGATTGATTGTTTGATTGTTGTTGGCCGCTATGGGTTTTGAGCCACGGGCGGGCAGCATGAACTACAGCCTGTACTCACCATTTACGAACCCAAAATTCGCAACCCGAAACCGGTAAGGTATCCGGCATCAGCATTTGTAACATAGAACCAAAAGAGGCATGAAGTTTTTGATAATCAGATTGAGTTCTATCGGAGATATTGTGTTGACAACACCTGTTATCCGTTGCCTGAAAAAACAGGTAGTAACGGCTGATGTGCATCTGTTGACCAAAGCCTCATTCCGTGCACTGGCAGAACCGAATAAATATATTGATAAGGTACATTACCTGGAAAATGATTTGGATGCTGTTATTGAAGAACTGAAGACAGAAGATTTTGATTACGTCATCGATCTGCATCATAATCTCCGCACACTTAAAATTAAAAGAGCACTCGGTAAAGAAGCATTTTCTTTCAATAAACTGAATATTGAAAAATGGCTGTACACCAATTTTAAGATCAATCGTTTACCCGATACACATATTGTAGATCGCTATCTTGAAACGTTGACCTCATTTGGTATTAAGAATGATGGCGCCGGGCTGGACTATTTTATTCCTGAAAAAGATCGTGTGCAGGAAAAAGATATACCGGCATCACATCATGCGGGTTATATTGGTATAGTGATCGGTGCTGCGCTGAATACCAAAAAAATGCCTTTGCACAAATTGCAGGAATTGTGTGCAGCTATTAATCATCCTATTATTTTACTGGGGGGGAAGGAAGATGCAGAGAATGGACAACTGATAGCGGCAGCCAATCCCTATAAAGTATACAATGCCTGTGGTAAGTTCAATCTGAATGAATCGGCAGACCTGGTACGTCGCGCAAAACTGATCATCACTCATGATACCGGTTTAATGCATGTTGCGGCTGCTTTCAAACGTCCCGTGGTATCTGTATGGGGCAACACTGTGCCAGAGTTTGGAATGTATCCCTATTACGGTAAAAACTACACATTGGCGATCTCAAAAAATAATGCAGACATCCCGCTTTTCCAAATGACAGAAGTAAAAGGATTGTCCTGTCGTCCCTGTTCCAAAATAGGATATAAAAAATGTCCGAAAGGCCATTTTAAATGCATGGAGCAACAGGATATAGCAGGTATTGTAAATATGGTAGAACGGCAGTTACACAAATGATTGTTAGATTGTTTGACAGCTAAATTGTTGGGTATACCTTCTCCATATTTTCTTTTCATAGAATTAAAAAGCATCAAACAATCAAGCAATCCTGTCATTCAGACCTCTCTCAATCATTTTCAGCTTATCTCCAATCAGTTTTTTTTCTGCAGTAGAATTGGTCAGTTCCAGCGCAACACGCAGATGGCAGATCGCATGCGTATTATCATGCAAACGATAATAAAGATCGCCCAGTACAGCACTGAAAATATATTGGGTAGATAATAAGGTTGCTATATTGTCAATATGCAAAACTTCTTCAACAGCTTTTTTTACCTGTTGTAGCTGTGCCAGTACAATAGCCCGGTTCAACTGTACCAAAGGTGTGCGTTTGTGTTCCAGCAGTATATTGTAAAGATCCAGTAATCGCAGCCAGTTGGTATCTTCAAAAGCAGGTGCTATGCAATGTTCTGCTGCAATGGCAGATTCAATATGGTAGATGGTTAGTTGATCTCCGGCGGAAGACTGGTTGAGATAATAATATCCCCTGTTGATGAGTTCTTTGTTCCATGTACTGCGATCCTGGTATTGCAACAAAACAATCTCCTGGTCTGCATTCAGGCGACTTTCAAAACGGGCTGCATGAAAACACATCAATGATAGTAAGGCAAATGTGGGTGGATGATTGCCGGCTTTGTGCTGAGACAGTAACAAGCACAACCGCATCGCTTCAACACACAGGTCTTTGCGGATCAGCTCATCCGCTTTTTGTGAGTTGTATCCTTCATTGAACAACAGATACAATACGGTGTAAACAGTGCTTAGCCTGGCCGATAGTTCCGCGCCAATAGGAATCTGTAATTCTGCATGATTTTCCTGCAACAATTTGCGGGCACGAAAAAGTCTTTTCTGTATCACTGCCTCTGTGGCCATCAGTGCGCGGGCTATTTCGGCAGCGCTAAAGCCCGATACTGTTTTTAAGGTCAGTGCTACCTGGTCTTCTTCTTTCAATAACGGACTGCAGCAGGCAAATATCATCCGCAATTGGCTATCGGCTATTTCTGTATCCAGGAAAAATTGCTCTATGGTACCGGCAGCATCCTGTTGCAATTGTACAGCAACCTCCGATGAATATTGTCTGAAGTATTCCTGTCTGCGGATAATGTCCAGTGCTTTGTTTTTAGCAACCTGCATCAGCCATGCGGCAGGATTATCGGGAATATTGTCAAACTTCCAGAGCCGTATGGCTTTCAGAAAAGCTTCCTGCACTACATCTTCAGCCAGCTCCATATTATGCAAACCGAAGATGCGTGCCAGCACTGCTGTCATTTTTCCCGCTTCATGCCGGAACAGGTGATCTACCAGTTGTTGCGGAGAATCTTTCAGGTGAACAAGTTTTGAAATATGAAGGGATAAGGTTCAAGGGGGAAGGTTTAAGATGCAAGGAAGTCCGAGATCAGAAGTCTGAAAAGGGACAAGATCCAAGGTTCAAGGAAAGCCAAAGCAGAATACAAAATATATAAAGGTTGACAAGTTGAAAAAGTTGACAAGTAAATCAGTGACTATTGACCATCACTATTCACCGCTCACGATTTACAAACCCGGAACCTCAAACTTCAAACCCTTAACTGCCTCCTTACTTCCCGCTGTTATCATAATATGTAGCGTCTTTTACGATCAGGTTCTGCTGAACTGTGAATACCACGCAGATCGGCAGACTGAATTTTTGTCCATCCGGTAATGTAGCAATGGAAACAAATTCTACAGAAACCCTATCGTCTTTGGCAAAGATAGAAACGATAGAATCTTTCACATCCGGAAGCATTTGCTGTAATTCTTTGTATTTGGCAATCACAGAATCACGGGTATGTGTAACAAACGATTTGCCGTACGCAGGATCAAGAAATTCAGCAGGGTTGCTGTAATAAGCAGCCATGCCTTCCCAGTCGTGACGGTTAAATGCAGCAAACATATTTTGTACTACCTGCAGGCTGGCAGCAGAATTGTCGGAAGCAGTGTTATTATTGTTTGTCTGACCGGTACAGGATGCAGCAAAACATGCCACGATGAATGCTATACAACGATATTGCATGAAACAGATATTTGATTGATAAAAAAGCCCCGGAAAACTGGTTTCCGGAGCATGGTATGTTAATCGAACTTCATTACTTCACGAACTTCTACTATGCCATTGAACGGCAGATCGGGACATGATTTTGCTATTTCAGTAGCCGATTCAATGTTGGCCGCATTAATGATAAAATATCCTCCTACCAGTTCCTTGCTTTCTGCAAAGGGACCGTCTGTTACCAGGGCTTTGGGACCTTGTACTGTTTTGCCACCAGGCAGCAGTGCCTCACCGCTTACATAGATACCTTTGGCTTTGAGGTCATTTACCCAGTTGAACCATTGTTGCATATTGGCCTGCATTTCGTCGGGAGAAAGATCTGCAGCACTGCTGCCACCAATAAAAATGAGCATGAACTCTTTCATAACATGTTGTTTTTGTTATTGTAATAGTAAGATAACGCCATTATGACGAACAGGGAAATACGGGCAGGACAAAAAATGAATATTTTTTTATAAAAAAGATTAGTAAAAAGCAAAATTAAGCAAAACGATTAAAACCTTTGCTAAACAAGGCTTTATAAAAACGGTAGTCTAAGTTCGGAAGTCGGTGTCTGATAGGTTTGGGGCATAAATTGACAAGGTTAGGTTACTAATTCGTTACCGATTGATAAAGGTAACTAAATAGATTAACTGACTATAATTCAGCGTTTTGCATTCATTTTCATATTCCCTTGTAACTCAATGTAAATTAATTTTAAACATTAAACATTGGAGTTATGGAACAGATAAAAAAATCGACGTTCAAACTGCTTTTCTACCTGAAAAGAAACGAACTGAAAAAGAATGGTAATGCCCCGGTTATGGCACGTATTACCATTGACGGAAACCCGAAAACTTTTGGAACCAAGTTAGAAATAGACCCCAATAACTGGGATTTAAAGCACGGACGGGTTCAGGGAAAAAGTGCGCAGGCATTAAGCATCAATAAAAAGTTGGATAACATACGTGGGCGCATTGACAAGATTTACGAAGATATGCTGAAGCACGAGGGCTTTGCTACCTCCCAAAAAGTAAAGCTATCATTCTTAGGTGTCGGCGTAATGGATGATGCTATCCTAAAAGTTTTCAACGACCAAAATGAAGATTTCAGAAAGTTGGTAGACAAGAAAGAACGCTCGCAAAGTACTTATTACAAGTACACTATAGTTTACAATCATCTTTCCACGTTTATCAAAGAACGCTATCATCGTGAAGATATGGCATTTCGGGAATTGACCGCCGATTTTATCCGTGAATTTGATTTTTACCTGCGGTACGATTTGCAGTCTTCGCATAATACGGTTTGGGTTTACACGATGCCTGTATTAAGTTTGATGGAACTGGCTATTAAAAAAGGGTTGATACGTGATAATCCCTTCCAAGATTACGAAATCAATATGGAAGAAACCGACCGGGGTTATATCCTGAAAGAAGATGTAGAAAAACTGATGATGAGTGTTCCGCCACATCCACGTTATGAATTGGTAAAAGACCTCTTTATTTTCAGTTGCTTTACTGGACTTGCTTATGCGGATATTAAAAAACTGACAAGAAATAATATTCAGTCATTTTTTGACGGTCATCAATGGATTATCAGCAGGAGAAAGAAATCGGATGTTGCTTCCAATGTTCGGTTAATGGAAATCCCTAAACGTATCATTGAGAAATATCAGGGTACAACAAGGAATGAATTTATCTTTCCGGTTCCCACCAATGCAACCTGCAATACCCACATAGGTAAATTGGTTGAAAAGGTTGAAATTATTACAGAACAAAAAATAACCTTTCACACGGCAAGACATACTTTTGGAACAATGTTTTTGACCGAGGGTGTACCCCTCGAAAGCCTTAGCAAAATGATGGGACATAAAAATATTTCCACCACACAGATTTATGCTAAAATCACAAGCCAAAAAATCAGTAAGGATATGGATTTGGTAGCCCCAAAATTTCAGGCTATGGAAAAAGCATTTTTAACAGTAATCTGATTAGTTTTTATACTTCACAACAGAGCAGAACTTTAACGGTTCTGCTTTTTTTATACCTATACTTTTTCAATTCTCCATTACAGGCTTTCATAGCCTGGTCATTCATTTAGAAATTTTATTACAGAATTATTTTCCACAATCAACCGGTAAAAAGGCAGCTAAGTTATAGCGGGCAGCCACCCCGCACGCCCAACCAAAAGACTACGGCATAATGACAAGGCAAAATGATGGCTTCGCCGAGTTGCTGTGTGTTGCCTTGCCACCCTCCGGGACTTATTCCGTTTCCTTTTGGTTTTACGCATTGCCCGCTTGGATTATCTGCTTTCTTTTTTCCGGTTTTTCTTTTGGAAAAATTTTATGCGAAGCGGAGCGGAGCAGTCCACAACAGGAAGCAGGAAACGAGGAAAGTGAACGTAACAAAATGTAAAACTTTTAAACAAGAACGATTATGAACATCATCGGAAGACTGACCAGAGATGCGGAAGTACGCACAACGTCACAGGAAAAACAAGTAGTAAACTTTTCGGTAGCGACCAACGACAGCTACCGTAATAAACAAGACGAACGTATAGAGCAAACGACCTATTTCGATTGTGCCTACTGGATTTCTGCAAAGGTGGCAACGCTCCTAACCAAAGGGACATTGGTAGAACTGACAGGCAGGGTAAGTACAAGGGCGTGGTTGGGCAAAGACGGAGAAGCTCATTCGGGGCTGAATTTCCATACCTCGCAAATCAAACTGCACGGAGGTAGTAAGAGAACAGAAACTGTACAAGCTACTGCACAAGCGGAGAACAACAAGGTTACAGCACAGCCAACAGAGGACGACCTCCCATTTTAACAACAAGTATTCAATCATTTTTTTAACATCAAAATTTTAGCATTATGGCACATAATATCAATTTCAACGAAAGAACAGGACGTTATTCATTTTTTAGCGTACAGCAAAAAGCGTGGCACGGTTTGGGGCAAATCGTAGAGCAATACCCAACAAGCGAAGAAGCTATAAAACACGCAGGATTAGATTACGAGGTAGTAAAATCTCCATTGTTTACCAAAGGTTCTGGGATTATTGAAACCGCCAACGGCATAGAAATAGGCAGTAGCGAATTGGAAGTGCCCAACTATTTTGCCAACATACGCACCGATAACAATGCCGTATTAGGCGTAGTTGGTAAAGATTACCATATCGTACAAAACCGTGAAGCCTTTAATTTCTTTGATGCCATTGTAGGCGGTGGCGAGGGTATTCTATACGAAACCGCAGGTGCATTGGGTAACGGAGAACGCATTTTTATCACAGCGAAACTGCCCGATTATATCCGTGTAGGCAATGGCGATGATGTAACGGAAAAATACATTTTCCTTACCACTTCGCACGATGGTAGCGGAAGTATCACAGCTGCATTTACGCCTATCCGTATCGTATGCCAAAACACGCTGAATGCCTCATTACGAAGTATGACCAATGTAGTCCGTATCAAACACACATCGGGAGCAAAACAGCGTATTGAAAACGCCCACAAGATTATGGGACTTGCCAATACTTTGAGCAACCAATTAGAGGGCATTTTCAACGAGTGGGCAAAAGTAAAGGTAACAGACCGAGAGGTAAAAAAGCTAATCCAATTGGCACTTTGCCCGAATAAGGAAACTTTTGATTTGCTGAAAAAAGGTGCGGAAGATGAAATTTCAACTTTGTTTAAAAACACCGTAGAAGATGCTTTTGCTTATGCGATGATAAGCGATACACAACAAATGAACACCACCAAAGGCACATTGTTCGGAGCGTATAACGCTGTTACAGGCTACTATCAGAACGTAAGAAATTACAAAAACGATGAAGCCAAATTACAGAGCATTGTATTGGGTGGAACTGCCCAGCTCAAATCTCAGAAAGCATTTGAACTGTGTACCTCATTTGCTTTGGATGGTGCGGAAATCCTAAACCTTAATTAAATAACCACAGGCTACCGCCTTAATCGGTGGTAGCCTACTAAAAAACAACGGATATGAATGCAAAAACAATAGAGGAAGCAAAAGAATTGGCTAAAGGCAAAAGCCTTGAAAAGAAGCACAAGGACGAAACAGTATATATTATCTACTGTAATCGGACGGAGTATTTCTACATAGATACGGACGGTTTAATACGCCTATGGGAGCAGTCATTCGGCTACTATGTAAATGGCGTTTACACCGCTGAAAAATCACATTCATAACCCTTAAACAATAAATGATTATGGCTAATTGGTGCAGTAATACGGTTGTTTTCGAGGGCAAACCCGAAGCAATCGAACAGATACAACAGCTATTCAAATCAATGGCTGAAAAACAACAGGAAGAAAATTGCGGACAACTGCCCGACTTCGTAGAGGACAGTAATGGTGGCTATTTTTTCAACATCTACCAAGACGATGATGTTACAGGCATATTTCAGTATGAAACAAAGTGGTCGCCCAATATAGAGGTAGTACAAGCGATAGCAGAACACTATAACGTAAACCTCACACAGGATTATGAGGAATTAAGCAACTGTGTATGTGGCAGGGCAACATTTTCTGACAAGCTACTCACAGATATTTATTTGGAGTATGAGGATTTTGATAAGTACGAGTTTGACGAGCAAACAGATACCTGCCATTTCGAGGGCGAAGAGTACGAAAGTGATTACGAGATATTAGAAACCCTTTTGGAACGCAAAATCGCCAATCATCAATCTTAAAAGCAGAAACAATGGAAACGAAAACAATAGCTATAAAATTTGCTCGCCACGAGGTTCCCGAATTGGAAACGCTGAAATTTTCAACAGTATATCAATTAAGGGAAAGATTAAATAAAGGCGAAAAAATGAACCGAGCCGAAAAGAACTGGCTTGCAGAAGCCGTAAACAGAAATGCTTTTTTCAAAAGAGCCGTTCCCTTAATGGGCTATAGGTTTGGGTTTGAAGATGTTTTAAAAACCTATGTGGTAAAGCAGTACGGCAGTTGGACAGAATACAACGCCCCCGACAAAACAAGCCTTAAAACCATTGTTTACGGCAGGATTGACCAAATAGCAGAAATAAACAACACCATTTAAGAGAATGAAAATAAAAGACTTGAACGGTTGCGAAATAGAAGTAACCAACCTTGATGAAGCTATCAGAGTAGCAAATCAATACAAACAATACGAACACCTAAACGAAGGATTTTCGGAATTGGATAAACGGCTGAACAGTTATTGGAAAGATATGCACGAGAAACTAACAGCCCTTAAAAAGCAATTATTAACCTTAAAAATTTAGAACAATGAACACGAATTTTTTCAATCAGATACAACAGTTGGACTTTACAGGCGTATTGCAACTGAACATTTCCAAAGGAGCAGAAAACAACCTAATCGTATCGGTTTTGCTCAACAACGAACAATGCGGAGATAACGCCAAAAACCTTATTCCCCCATTGACATTTAACGCCACGCCCCAAGAGTTTGACGAGGGATTTTTTGAGCAGATAACCACGCCTATACAAAAGGTATCGGGCTTAATGGTGGATATGGAAAAGTTTTTAAAGCAGTTGGAAGAAGTCAAAAAGCAATCGGCAATCGAAAAGGAAAAGACCGAGAAAGCTAAAAAGGAAAAAGAAGCAAAAGACAAGAAGTTTAAAGACGGAATGGCAAAGGCTGACGAACTCGAAAAAGAGGGCAAATTTCGTGAAGCGTGGATGAAAGTACCCGATATAACGGAGTTTCCCGAAAAAGCGGACGAGATACGCAAACGTAAAACGGCATTGTCCGACAAATTTGGAACACCAAGCCTTTTCGGTGCAATGGAAGAAACAACACCCGAACCAACACAGGAGGAGGAAATCACAGAGGATTATTCCATTGATAAAATGAACGAGGAAGAAATGGACGAAGAAGAAACTGAGTATTAACGATTAAAAACAAGCCATTATGTTATTAGCAACGCAATTAGAACGAGTTTTTATACTCAAAGATAAAGGACAGGACATCAGACTGACCGACCCCGAACCACGCTGGAGCGTGGAAGCCGTAATGAATTTTTACGCCAATATGTACCCGATACTCACAACGGCAAAAGTATCTGCACCGCAAATTAAAGACGATGCAGTTGAGTACAAATTTGAAAGCGTAATGGGAACGAAAGGTTAAACCATAAATTAGAAGCAATGAATTATGCAACGCAACATCATATCGGGAACTATCAGCATTCCCTCACAGCAACGACAACGACAATTGCACCGCCAATTGAACGAGTTCGCCAATTGGATGCAAAAGCCAAAAGATGCAAACGAAGTACGGAAAGACAAACAAAAATCCGTACCAATAGCAATGCTACCAATGGTATTCTGAAATGTACGTTTCTGCCTAAACTGAAAACGGAACAATCTGTACAGGATTATCAGAAAACAGCGAAAATGGAAAGGGATATTTATAAGTCCCTTTCCAAACTTGCCGAGCATTACAGCATTGAGCCGATGCAGACCAAAGAATTTACATTTCCCTACAATATCGTATTGGGTATGTGGGATATGGAAACCAAGCTAAAACGCAACCATATCAATTGGGACGGTTTACATTTGGTACAGGACAGCAAGAAAACCTTTTTGAAAAGTGAGGAACGGTACGATACAGGCACAACCTTGTATTATATTCCTATTGTACCGCTCTTTAAAATGCTCAAAGACCCGAAGCGGAAAAAATCCGCACAGTTGCTTGTTTCGGTTTGCAGTTATCTGTATCATATTGCCGACATTCCGTATTACAGGCAGGAAGATAGCTATCTCTATTGGTTGTATGAAATGCACAAAGATTGGGTAGAACAAGACCAAGAAACAGAGGAAACCGAAGACTACAAATGTGAATTTCGGAAAGCGGAATTGATAGGCGATTGTATAGAACAAAGATTGTTTAACCGCATCAATTTAGAAATATTTGAAAAGCGTTTAAGCAGTTTTGTAAGTCGTGATGTGTTTGAAATAGAATGTTGGCAGTTGGCTTGTAATGCCTTTGCCCTTTATACAGAATATCCCACAGCAAGCATTTTCAGAAATGCACCGTTGCCCGAACAAGACCCCTACAATGATGATTGCGAAAATGAAGCAATCGGAATGGAAAAGTACATTTCATTTATTGCAGACACCAAAGGTTGGTTGTATGAAAGCCTTTCAGACAGTATCAATAACGAGTTTAACGAATATGGAATAATGGAAGAACCAAGCATCAGCAAATCTTTTGACGGAAGCAAATTAACGAATAGCAACCTTGATTTTGAAAACCGAATTTTCAAATTATTGGATGATTTATGCACCCTATTGTACAACTATAAATCAACAAGACAATGAACACCATTAACAACATAACGGAAAATTTTGGAACATTGTATTATCCAAAATCCGCTTTGATTTTTTATGAAGCTAAAGGAACAGATACGGCAACCTATGTAGAGCATTTTGATATGGACAGCAATGGCAATCCTATCAATGCACATCCTTTAACCGTTAAAGAAGCCAATGTATTGGCAAAAGCATTGAACACCGAACAGGAAAAGAACAAAGCTTTTTTGAAATCAAACGGAATATTGCCTACCAACATCCTGCACATCAATCCTAATGTAGAAAAGGGTTCGGTCATTTGGTACACTAAAGCACAGCAACGGTCTTTATATTTTGTGAATGGTTTGGAGATACCCAATGGAAAAGCACCAATACCGCCAATGTTATGGAAAGCGAGTAAAAATAGCCTTACCGTATTTGCTTTGGCAAACAACAAAAGACCCATAGAAAAAACGCCATTGCATCACGCACCGTTTTTTAACATCTATGAAAAAGGCAATGTGTGTATGGGTACGGTAAGCGTAGATATTAAAAATTCTGCTTCGGTTGAAGAATTTATACAAGCGTGGGAAGACTATTTCTTTAACAGTTATTTCAGTCATTCATTAAGTGAAAATTTGACAAAAAAGAACATTGTAAACCTTTGGAAAAGTCTTGTTAACACAGATAAGCCCTTTCCTATTGAGGTATTGAAAACAAATAACAAAACCCTTAAAAATCTATTGTAATGGAAACGACAAAAACAGCAGTCCATTTTACGGACAATTATTTACTTAATCCAACCAATCCCATTTCGGTAAACCTTATCGGAGCAGGTGGCACAGGCTCAAAAGTATTGACCGCTTTAATGGAAATTAACGAAAGTTTGATAGCGTTGGGACACGCAGGTTTGCAGGTACGTTTGTGGGATGCTGACATTATTACAACAGCTAATTTAGGCAGACAGCGATTTTTTGAATGTGAAACAGGATTGTACAAATCCGTTGCATTGATAAACCGTATAAACCGTTGCATCGGTACAAATTGGAAAGCCGAAACCCGAAAATTTGAAAAGGATAAGTTTGGCAGACTGCCCGAAAATACAAAAGCAATCATTACCATTACTTGTGTGGATAATGTACAGGCAAGGTTTGGCGTTGCCGAAATATTGAAAGAAATAAGTTACCGCAAAAATTACAGAGATGACCCTAAATATTGGCTTGATTTCGGTAACAGCCAAGATACAGGACAAGTAATACTATCTACTATCGGAGAGATAAAACAGCCTAATTCAGAGAAATATCAAACGGTGGCAAGCCTGCCATTTGTTACGGATGAATTTGGCGAATTGCTGAAGCAATCCGAACAGGAAGACAACACCCCAAGTTGCTCACTTGCTGAAGCATTAGAGAAACAGGATTTATTTATCAATTCATCATTGACACAAATGGGTTGTTCCTTATTGTGGAACTTGTTTCGCAGGGGAATGACCGAATACAAAGGATTTTTTCACAACTTGAAAGACTTCCGAACCCACCCTATAAAAGTTGCCTGACCCGAAAAGTCGGGCGGGCAAAAATGCAATTCCTTCCTGCGGTCGAAAACGCATTTTTGCTTTTAATTTGGAGCAACCCATTTGTTAAAATGCTTGCTTCGCCATTTTATCAAAACAGTTGCGGATTTTTGCGTGGGATACTCATTATCCCATTTTGCTTTTGGATGAACTTCTTTTCTTTCCACACAGCGACCAAAGAAAAGAAGCAAAAGAACGTCGCTTGGTTAATTTTGGATTTATCTGTTTCTACATAGCTACTTTTTTTTGAATTGAGTAAATTTGAAGTTCTGCTATAAATTACAAATAATGATAGAAACGCAAATCTCAATATCGGTAAACCGAAAATCTGATTATGAACAAATACAAGAAGTAATCATTGGAAATAAAATTCAGTTTCCTGTTTATATCCGTGAATATGAAAACAGCTTTCAAATAGATTTTTCGAGCGATTATGAAGAGTGGGAACTCGACACAGCGATACTGAATTGCTTTCCTGAATATGAATTTACTACAGACCTTGAAAAAGGACGGAAAGAAATTAGAGTTCAAATATCCCGATACCAATCAGACTACTCAATGGATAATTGGGGAAGACAGATTGAAAATCCTTTAGATGAAATAAAATATCTCGTAAAAAAATCGACTAAAAAAGCCGAGAAATTTAATCCTAAAATAAAAGTTTTGTTTGAAGACAATGCACAATATTACTTTATAAACATTGTGAATGGTGTAAACACCACAACAGATGAAAAAGGCTTTTTATTGGTAAACAATTTCAAGACAAAAAGTGAAGATGATAATGCTGAAATCCTAAAAGATAAACTTTATAAATCTCCAATAGAAGCTTTTCATTCGGGATACAATAAATTGTCTGATTTGGTGGTTAACGATTTTAAATTACATCTTGAAGCGAAGAAGAAAGCAACCAGAGAAATACAAAAACTACCTCGAAAAATAATCCGTGATTTTATCAATGCCTGCAATAAATCTGAAGTCGATGAAATTCTAAAAAATCTTGATGCAAACGTTAGTTATGAAAAAAGAAAAAACTGGAGTTTGATATTTGGTGCAGAAGGACTTGTTGAATTTAAAAAGCATCTTGGTTCTGATGAGCAACAACTACTTGGAAAGGATTTTAAAATAAGGTCATCTTGGAGCATCAACCTACCAAACGTAAATATTGGCGTAAAATATTTTCCACCTTTGGTTGATAAAGGAAATAAATTTAACCTTAAATATGGGGAAATAAAATTCTTACTAAGGGATAATAAAATAATTCAGATTATTGATGAAAGCTAAATTTAAGCCCTTTCAATAGCTCTTCTAAAATCATAAATATCACTTCCCAATAGCAAATAACTATCAAAGCCTATTGATGAAAGCGTGGAGATGGTTTCCTCAGTATCAATATCACTATGTGCAATCAGTTTGGTGTTGGGGTATTTAGACTTTAATTTGTGAAGCTGTTTCAAAACTTTTTTACTTTCAAAATCAACATCAATGATACAAACCTGCAAAGGTTGCTTTAATGCTGATAATTTGCTTAATCCGTCTTCAACATCTTCGGAGCGGAATAGCACATCAACTCCCGAAGCAATTAAATCTTGGTATATAATATCCAATAGCGGATTTTTGTCATTAATAAATGCAGTGGTGATTTTTCCTTGAGCCGTACCAGTATCCATATTAAAAATTCTTATGGGTTAATGAGCCCTGCACAAAAAAAGAGCGCAGGCAACTACACTTAACGCACATTGAGGCACTGGTATGCCCGACAACGAATAAGCGAGCGCCCACGCCTTTGACGTGAGCGTTCTTACTTATTTGTCCCGTTGTCTAAAAATTACCAGTTTTCAATGTGGGACTTAAAGCAAAAACACTTTAAGTATTTTCTGTATTTTCTAACGCAAAGATACTAAACTCGTTGCTTTATAAAAGCATATAAGACAAAAAGGTTAAAGTCAAACTGTTTTTTGTGAAATGTAATTCTGCTCCAATATGGTCAGAATATCGCTTTCCTTGTAAATAATCTTACCACCTATTTGTATATAGGGCAATATATTATCATCACGGTATTGCTGTAAAGTACGTTTGCTGATATGTAACAATGCACATAAGTTTTCGCCCGATAGATAAATTTCGCCGTTCATCACAGGGCGATAATTCTTCAGTATCTCTTCGATGCGGGTTCGCAATTGCATTATCATTTCCTGATGGATAATGATTTCTTCATTGTCATTTGTGAATAAATCCATTTTCGGCTGTATTGTACGGTTGTCCGGCTTCGAGCAAAGCCTGTACATCCGAGCGTTTATAGTAATTCTTGCGGTTCAGTCTGGAATAAGGTAATAGCCCTTTGTCCTTATACGTTTGCAAAGTCCGCTTGGTAATGTTCATCATCAGGCACACTTCCTGGTTATCGAGCCATTGCTCTTCTTTGAAAATAGGCAGGTATTTTTGCGTGGCACTTTCGGTCATTTCCAAGAGTGCTTTCAGTTCATTCTTCATTCCCTCCAGTGCGGATTTTTGTATTGCGATTACTTCCATTGTTCACTCGATTTTGCTATGGAAGTCGAATTTATAAAGGCTTATTGTTGTGTTGAGGAATGTTGCAGGCTTTGGCTTTTAGAGGTAGTGTTTGGCGGTTTACCCAATAAAAAAATCGGATAATCTTTTGGACTATCCGATTTACTTTATAACGATATGCTGTAATAATTATCTGCGTTGGACTGGTTGTTCGGTTCTTACTTTAGGTTGCTGTTTTTCTTTCTTCTCACGGGAATAAACCCAAAGCGATAACAGACCGAAAATAATCAGTGCATAAGCTACCCATTTACCAATCTTTTCAATCAATTTAATGAATACCGAACTTTCATAAGAGGAGAAACCCTCTACTCCCATAGGACTGCGCCTGTAAAACTTTCTGCGGTTAATCCAGTAGCGAAGTCCTAAGCCTGCAACCAAAAATATAATACCTATAACCAATGATGCGACCATAACAAAAACACTTTATTTTTATTGTTTGAATTTACGAAAAATATCTGTGTCATTATTCAATTTCAAACTCTTTCGGATACCGAACAATGCCACTTACATTTTGCAAGGCAATTTGCGATAGTTCTATTGCCATACAGTTTTCTTCAGGAACTTCAAATGGCAATTTTATCCCAAATTCTTTGGTCAGCTTGTAGCCAAACTTAGGATAATAGTTCTCGTGTCCTAATAGAACCACAGAGCTAAAGTTCAATGCTCTTGCTATCTCGTGGGCAGTTTGTATGAGTTTACCGCCAATACCTTTTCCCTGATAATCTGGCAACACCGCAACAGGGGCTAACGCAAGTGAGGTATAAGTGTTTTTATCCTTGTCTTCTATATTAATTTTTGTAAGCAGTATATATCCTGTAATTTGATTATCTACCTCGGCAACGAGCGATAATTCTGGAACAAACGCATCAGAATTGCGTAACCGTTCCACTAAAAACTGTTCTTTATGGTCGCTCAATTCCTCGTTTTCAAAAGCCAGGCGAATGAGTTCAAAAACCATTTTGAAATCTTCTTTTTCTTCCTTTCTTATCTCTATATTCATAATATGCAAAATTAAAAAAAAACCTGCCCATCGGACAGGTTTTCATATTTAATCACTACTATTAAACTCAAAAGTTATCTGCTTTTCATTCCCAAAACTGTCCGAAATCCAAACATCAAAGGATTGCGATACGGCAGATGTAGAAGTGTAATACAACCTAAACTGCTCCGCTGGTAATTGGTACAAATCGTTTGGTAAATAAGGAGGTTCATCATAATATCGAAGCGAACCTTGTCCATCAAACTGAAAGTAGCGGAGGTAATATTTCGTATTACTGTAATTCCCAGTTCGCTTTATCGCCATTCTGATTTCAACCGTTTGTCCGTTAGAAATATCTTTTGGAACGGGCATTACTGTTATCTCAAAAGGAAAATCGTTCTGTATTTCGAGTTCATCATCTTTGCTGCAAGATACCAACGTAACTGAAGTTGTGAGGATTGCCACAAGTATATATATTGGCAGTAACCCCATTCTGAATTTATTGAATATTGCTATCATCATTTTATATTTTAAAAGTTAAACCTTAATCCCACACCTGCCGACGGTCGGAACAGTTGTAAATCCGTACCCCAAAGAACTTTTGTACGCCCTTGTAGGACTAATACAAAACGGTCGGACAGGTACGTTTCAAAAGTGAGGCGACCGCCTGCTCCGTAGATAAAATTATCTTCGCTCAATATCTTCGCACCGTCGTACAGCATTGCTTCGCCCCGGTTGATGCTTTCGTAACCGACCACACCCATTACGGCGAAATTCAGCGTGATGTTCTTTCGGGCATCGCCCAGGAGAAAGAAGCTGTAACCGCCCTCTGCGGAATAGGTTTCCTGCGGAATGCGCAAGTCTTTGTAGTCGTGGTACTGGTGGGTATATTCCAATGCCCAAAGCTGATAATTACCATTCTTGCCGTTTACGGTCATCGCTGCGCTGATGTAGTAATCATTGCCAATCTTATCATTGGATAGTACGCCTGTACTTATTTCCAATCCTCTCTGTTTAGGCAGCATTCGTTGCGCCTGTGCCGCTGTGATACCCACTAAAACAAGCATCACGGTATAGATATACTTTTTCATTTTGTTGCTATTGCTTTAAAGGGTTATTAAAATTTCAGGTGCATATCGTCAATCAAACGGGCTTTGATTAAATCCGAATTTTCTACCTGAAGCGTTTGATGCCTGCCGCCATTCTTCTCGAAAATCTCAATCAGCAGTACCTTGTCATCGGCAATGGTAAACTGGTCTAACAGGAACACATTTTGCTCGGTCGATTTTCCGGCAATGCCATCTAATGGCTTGTACGTTCTCAAAGGCGTTAAAGGTCGCTCCTGGACTACGGTGCGTTTGGCTACCTTTTTATCCACTACTTTGAAATTGATAAAATCAATCTCAAAAGGCACGTTGGTACGGTTTCTCAATTCCGTATGGAAATAGTATTTCCCGTTGTGTATGTAAATCCCTTTGAGGATAAACTGAACGCCAAAGCTCTTAGCCCCGATATGCTTTACAATCCGCTTGTCTTTCTTGTAAATGGTTTCCAGTAACAAGCCCGCCAGTGAGGGCGAATTGTTGCCCAGTTCTTCAAAAAGCACATCGTTACCATTGGCTTTATCCACTGCTTTTTGCATCGTGAGCAGGTCGTAGCTCAATGCCTCCGGGTAGGAACTATAATACACGTTGAAGCTGTAAAAACGCCCGTCGTTCGTGATAACGGAAAAATTGGTTTCCGGCTCAAAGTCCCTTACAGATGCTTTCACACGCAATACATTTTCCGCATCTTCCGCTTTTCCTGCTATCAGGTATTCACTGCCCAAATCCACATAACGAATGGCAGTCGGGAAAATCAGGTGCGATGTTTTATCGTAGGTCACTTCCATACGGTACGGCTCTATCTTGCCCAGTGCAAGCGGCGTTCTGATGGTGTCCTGTGCATAAGATGTTACGGCAAAGCCGAGTATCAGGGCAAATGCCCAAAAGGTTTTTAAATGATTTTTCATTGTCTTTAATATTTAATTTTTAATGGTAATGAAGCTTGTTCAGCTGTACGGAACAGGTTTCATTGTTTTATTTATTTGAGTTGAACATTATTTTTGGATACGAGGAAGACCTGATAGCCCGCTTTCAGCGTAACCTTTGGTGTTCTTACTTTTTTGGAGAAGTAGCCCGAAATACCTTGAATAGCACTTTTGCTGAGGTCGGAAGTAATCTGCTGTCCGGTCGATGAACTCATACTAAAGCTTGAACCTGTGGCATTTCCCATATTGCCGACAATATCGGTAAGGGCATTTCTTTCTGGGGAATATGGAACGTTCAAACCTTGTTGCCCGTCCAAATCGTAAATGGTTATATCTACCGGGATGATATTACCCTCCAGTTCCACGGAGGTAACTTTTAGCTGTAAACGCCCGCCTTGAAATTTGGTATTTGCCGTTACAATCGTTCCTTTCGGTATGGTACGTTGCGGAGTTTTAGCAGGCTCTAATAGTCGTAAACGCACACCCATTTCTCCAACTACCGTTTGGGCTTCGTGTACGCAGGCTTTGATACTGTTTTTAGGCTGTACTGCCTGTTCAATAGCACCTGCGGTATAAAACCCACGGTTTTTTGTTTGGCTCCAATCGGCTGCAAAGGCACTGTCCGACGGTTCACGATACAAGGCTGATACGATGTTCTTTCTTGTTGATGTGAACGATACAAATTGCTCTTTTTGGTTAGCACCCGCAACAGCAGGATTTGCACCGCCAGTGGGAGCAGCGTTTCCGGTATTGGCATTTTGCGGAAGGTACTTTGCAACCATTTCATAGGATTTTTCCATCAGTTTGAGTTGGTCGTTAACTGTGGCCACAGGCGGCACATCTTTTTCCGACAACTTTGTTTTCAGTTCATCCACTTGCTTGCGCAGTTCCATTGTTTCAGCATTGTCATTATCATAAAATGAACCCAATGTGCTTTGCGCATTACGGTAGCTGTTCAATCCGGAATTACCGTTTCTTACCGAAGTTCTGCCGCCACTTCCAAAACCGTTGTTTTCCTCTTCTTCAGATAAACCTCTTTCATTATCAGCAGATGCACTGTCTTCGGTATTCCAGTAATCAGAAAGTGTAGTCAGTGCATTGCGCTTTTCCTGTTCTTTGCGTTCGAGCATTTCCTGCTCATACGCTTTGCCTTTATCATCGGGCATTCCTGCTCCGGTAGCCTCTGGTACGGCATCATTCAGCCCGATGTTCTCTACCGCCTTTTCATCTTTCGACGGTTTAAATATCAGGTACATACAGCCGAGAAATACCACACCCATCAAAAGAAATATGAGTGGCTTTTTGAGCTTTTCGGCTTTGTTCTGTGTGCTGTCTTGCAGCACATCAGCGGTTGCTGATGGGTTTCCCTCTGTTACCCGAACAACCGATTTTTTGTTCTCATTTTCTTTCATAAATCTGATTTTTTAAAATTGTTGATACACTATCCTGCAACCTTGCAGGATTTTTACTTTTGAGGACAGGGTTTTCGATATGCTCTATGACCATATCGTTACCAGACTTTGAAGTGTCGTACATCACTTTGCCAACAACCGCTACTGTAAGTAGCAGGTAAACCACAAAGAAGTACAGCGTATATTGGTGCTGTTTGCGCAAAGGCAATGCCCGCCAACGTTCATCCAACTTGTCAAAGTACCTGTCCATATTTGCTCTTAATTTTTTCATAGCCTTACTATTTTAGGGTTATAGCTTGAAACGCTTAGGACTTATACCTGCCTTTTGCTTCGGCTCTTCGCTAACCAGTGCAACTGCTTCCTTTAAGTGAGGTGCAGATATTACAGACAGCTTTGCCAGTTCCGATTTTTTGAGCAGTTGCCCGAAGCCGTCTTTCTTGGCTACCTCCATACGGTTCAATGAAAATTTGCCATTCAGGTACTTTACCCACATACTGCATTCTACACGGGGCTTGTCATCACCCGACCATTGCAGGTAGCCTGTCAGCAGCAAATCTTGTTTAGGTAAACTGTCTGCACCTTTTTGGCAGCTTTCGAGATATTCGCTGATGCTGTCTTTCAGCTTTCCAGCATACGCACCCTGCGTATGGAAATACCCGTTATATCCTTTGTCTGTAAGGATTTTTGCGAACGTGCTTAAATCTGATAATGCTTCCATAAGATTGTTTTTTTAGCGTTCGATGACTTCTATATCCTTATTTTCTACGACTGCAAATTTTTCAATATTGAAGCCCTGCGGATTGTTGTCGGAACGAACGGAGTTGACGAGATAGCAGGAAGTAATCAGGTTACGTCTGGTTACATTGCTTGACCGGATAATGAACTGTTTGGCATAGGTGCGTACCGCATACGGGTAGTTGTCGAAATTGCACACGACACTATCCACCTCAATGCGTTGCTGTACATTCCCTGAAATGATACGGCTGTAATAGCCCTTTTCCGACAGGTCTTTGTAGTAATCAAAAGCACTTTTATCGGCAAGATTAAATGCCCTGCTCATATTGCTTTCAATAGCATTCTTGTCGGGGGCAAGTGTAAAGAACAGTTCGTGAAATCTCCTTACGTGTTCCCTTGCTTCAACCGGTCGGTTGATGCTTGCATCCTGCGACAAGGCAAGCATCAGGGATTTGCCATTATCCAGTACATAGATTTTTTGGCGTTGTTCTTCTGCAAAGCGGTAGGAACGCCATACGGCGTAACCTACCACGCCAATGCAGAGAACCGCAAACACAATGGCATATAATCTTATCTGCCTAAAGCTGTTTTCGATATTTCTTAACGTTTTAAATTCCATTTTTTAAAATGATTAATGATTATTTATTCATCAGTTTACCGCCGATGTTTCCAACTGTTGAACCTGCGCCTGCTCCGGCGATGTTTCCGGCTTTCATTGCAGTTGAGTTTACATTGCGGGTAAAGTTTCCTGCGCCTCCGGCTTGGATTACCCAACCTGTTACTGTCGGTATTGTGAAGTACCCGATAATGCCGATAATCATAAAGACGATGTACACGGTATTGCTCGTATCAGGTATGTAGGTCGGGTCGGCAAGCATTGCTATATCCCTTTCTAAAATGAGGGATTGTATTCTTGCCAACATTGAGCTGAACAAATCTGAAACTGGAAGCCACAGGTAAACGCTGACGTACCTCGTGAGCCATTGCGTGAGCGTGGACTGAAAGCCATCCCACACGGAAATTGCAAAGGCAATTGGTCCGAGTATGGAGAGGACTATCAGGAAGAACGTTCGTATGGTATCAATGACCAAAGCCGCCGCCTGAAAAAGTATTTCCAGTAGATTGCGAAACCAATCCTTTATGGCTTTTTCAATCTTGTAGGCTTGCCTGTCCATATACATACCCGCCATTGTTCCAATGTCGGAGGGCGACCAACCCAGTTCGTCCAGTTTCTTATCAAACTCTTCGTCTGATACCATATAGGCGGTTTCGGGGTTTCTAACCATTGCCTCGTATTCCAACTGGTCTTTCTGCTGTTGCAGTTTGTTCAGGTCAAGCACTTGGTCTTCGAGTATTTGGTGGGTTCCCACCACCACCGGACTTAGTACCGCATTGATGGTTCCCAATACGATGGTTGGGAAAAACATTATACAAAGCCCTAAAGCGAATGGACGGAGCAAAGGGAACATATCAATAGGTTCGGCACGGCTTAAAGCCTGCCAAACCTTTAATGCCACATAGAACAATGCACCCAATCCAGCCAAGCCCTTAGCTACTGCCGCCATATCGCCTGCAAGTGGCATCATATCATCATAAAGCGACCGCAGGAGTTCGTGTAGGTTATTCCATTCCATTTTTACCAGTATTTTTGGTTAGCAGTTCCATAGAGTTCAAGTACTCTTTTGGCATCGTTTTTCTTTTTCGCTCTTAGGTAGCTTACAGAGACGTTCTTATTGGTGTAATAGCGTACAAGGCTGTGGTAATCCTTTACCTCTTTGTACACACGGTCAATCACATCCATACGCTCTTTATCGTTTAGAGAAAGACTTGATGAGGTAATTATCTGCTTCAATTCTTTCAGCAGTTCAGTACTTTCATTGAGCAGTGCCGAATAACCATTGCCAATAGCGACCAGTTCCTGTGGTTTGAAATTTGGGTCGTTCATCATCTTACCAAAATTTTGCACATACATTTCCGATACGTCGCCTACCAACAATACCGTTTGTTGTACTTTGCGGGCATCTTTTACCAAGTTGTTGATGGCTTTCAGCTTGTCGTAGTATTCCTTGCCCTGGTCATATACTTTCTTCACTTCGTTGAAGTTTTTTATTACATTGCTCACTGTCGAAGAAGTCTGTATGATTTCGTTCGCAGAGTTGATAATTCCCGAAGCGAGGTTTGCAGGGTCTGTAACTACAAACTGCGCTTTTGCTGACGGTGCAACGGCGAGCATTAGTGCCGTACACACCAGATACAATACTTTTTTCATTGTTTCTGAATTTTTAAATTGTTAATGACTATTGATTTGAATTGTCCCGCCTTTGCAGAGCGATATGCTTGATAGCGAGTTCTACGTTGCCGTCCAGTTCTGATGCGAGTTGCATCACTTCGAGTTTTTCGGTTTCTTCAGTCGTATAAGCGAGGTATTCCTCCAAACTAACTTCGGTGGCATAGACTGCCGAGTGCGTACCACCTAAGCCAATCCAAACTTCTTTGTAGAGGCGGCTTACATCGTTGTTCATATTGATAGAAAGTACCTGCCCTTTCTCTTTGTCCGTAAGCCCCAGCATCGCCTGTATATCATCAAACTTGTTCATATACTTGCGTTGGTCAAGCAGGATTTTGCAATCGGAATTGTTGATGATACTTTCTTTCACAATGGGCGACTGGATGATATCGTCAACTTCCTGTGTAACCACAATGGCTTCGCCAAAAAACTTACGTACCGTCTTGAATAAATACTTGATGTATTCCGCCATTCCCTCCTTGGCAATGGCTTTCCAAGCTTCTTCAATCAGGATGAGTTTGCGAATACCTTTCAATCGGCGCATCTTGTTGATGAACACTTCCATAATAATGATGGTCACAATGGGAAAGAGGATTTTGTGGTCTTTAATTGCATCAATTTCAAACACGATAAAGCGTTTCGATAAAAGGTCTAACTGCTTGTTGGAGTTCAACAGGTAATCGTACTCGCCACCCTTATAGTAAGGTTCAAGTACATTCAGGAAATTGGCAATGTCAAAGTCTTTTTCCCTTACCTGCTTTTCCTCCAATACCTTGCGGTAGTCGCCTTTTACATACTCATAGAAACCGTTGAATGAGGGGTAAACATCTTGGTGCTTGATGCGTTCGATGTAGCCACTTACAGCATTGGATAAAGCCACTTCTTCAGAGCGGGTTGGCGGTTCATCATCACGTTTCCACAACGTGAGAATTAGGGTTTTTACACTTTCCCGCTTTTCAATGTCAAACACACCATCATCGGTATAGAAAGGATTAAAGGCAATCGGGTTGTCTTCGGTATAAGTGAAGTAAACACCGTCTTCGCCTTTGGTTTTTCCTTTGATGAGTTCGCATAAGCCCTGATAAGAGTTCCCTGTATCTACGAGCAGTACGTGTGCGCCCTGTTCGTAATACTGCCTTACCATATGGTTTGTGAAGAACGATTTACCCGAACCCGACGGACCAAGTATGAACTTGTTCCGGTTCGTGATGATACCCCGTTTCATAGGCAGGTCGGAAATATCCAAATGGATAGGTTTTCCTGTAAGCCTGTCAGCCATCTTGATACCGAAAGGCGAGGGCGAATTGTGGTAATTGGTTTCTTCCGTGAAGAAGCACAGCGCAGGTTCTATGAACGTGTAAAAACTTTCCTCACTCGGAAAATCGCCTGCGTTGCCCGGCATTCCTGCCCAGTACAATGTAGCTACGTCCGTTGTGTTATGGCGTGGCTTACACTCCATCAATGCCAATGCACTACCGCAATCGTTTTTTAGCTGTTTCAGTTCCGCAGGGTCTTCTGACCACGCCATAATGTTGAAGTGCGCACGGACAGAAGAAAGCCCGAAGCTGTGCGCTTCGTTCAGGTACTTTTCTATCCACTCTTTGTTGATTTGGTTGGTACGACTGTAACGAGCCAGTGAGTGCATATTACGTGCAGACTTCTCAAACTTTTGCAGGTTGTCTTCGCTGTTATCCAAAAACAAATACTGGTTGTAGATGTGGTTACAGCTTAACAACAAGCCCACAGGTGCGGCGAATGACAAACGGCAATCGCTACGGTCGGTAGATAGCTTTTCAAAACGGGTGTCTGCCGATACCGTTCCGGGCAGGTCGTCCGTGTCGGAAAGGGTGTGTAGGCTTAACCTTTTATTGCCGATGCGTACTTCTTCCGTTCCGAGTGCGATGTCCTGCATTGATGCTCCGGCTTCTCTCGATAGCGTGAGGTATTGCTCCAGTAATCCTTGCGTATCTTCCGTTCCGATGATTTCATCTTCGGTCAGGCGTTTCAGGGTTACAAAACCGCTATCGTTCACGATGCGCTCAAACTGGGCGACTGCCTCCATAAAGCGGTGTATCGTTTCCTTATTCCTGATTTCCTTCGGTATCAGCGAACCTTTGCAAAGCGAACTGAAGTTGCTTTGCATCCGCATTCTTTCCTTAGTGGTCTTGGTCAGGAACAGGTAACAATAATGGTTCAGGAATGGTCGCTCATTGAAATGGCGTTGATAAGACTTCGATAAAAAACTTTGGTCTTCGATTGCCAAATCGGGCGCATAGCTTTCCTTGATGTACCAATCCTGTTTGTGAACGACCGTAAAATCAGGTAGCGTTTTGATAGCCTTGTGCCAGGCGGAGTGAATGGCTTCGTATTCCGCAGATGCTACCGTGAACAGTTCCGGCAAACGCACTTCAAAGCAGGCGGTAATGTCTGCATCTTTGGAAAGGATGCAGTTGTTTTCTACTGCCAACACTGGAAATTTGTTTTCCAGTGTGGTGGTCTTTGCTACATTTCTCATACGGCATTCTGTTTAGGCGTGAATTTTATATAGCGGTGTACCGGCTTGCGACAGATGATGTAGCGAGGATGCCTTTTATTGGCTGCAATTTTCATCAGCCCGTGTTCGCCGTACTTGCGGTTCAGCGAAAAGGTTTGCCACACAATAAGCGAGGCTCCGCCTGCTCCGAGGAAAAGGCAGATGTAAGAGTTGACACCTGCCATATACAGTATCATCACAAGGATAAGCGTACCGAGCAGCCCACCTGCGAAGATGAAGAGGTATTGTGCTTTCAGCCCTTTAAATTCCACCGTCCTGCCGATGCCTTTATTGATGTTGTAATTCATAAGGCAAAGGATTAAAGGAAGAATGAGCGCAGGATTGTAGCGGCAACAATCAAGAAGATACACGCACCAAACCACGAAGCTGCGGTCTTACTTGTGTCGGGGTCGCCGGAACTGAACTTGTTGTACACTTTAACGCCTCCTATTAATCCTACGACCGCCCCGATGGCGTAAATTAATTTGGTTGCGGGGTCGAAGTAAGAAGTGACCATTTGCGTGGCTTCGGTGATACCCGCCGAGCCGTTTCCCTGTGCGAACGCACCAATTCCTGACAGCATAACCGCGGCTGCCAGCAAAACTTTTTTTCTTTGTTTTTCCATAATTGAAACACATTAATTTGTTACTGTTTATCCCGCACCTTGCGAGCTTTCAGGACAAATGTCTTATGGAAAAAGAGGTGTTATAAGAATGTGGCAGTCAAAGGAAGTGTTTGGCTGTGAGCGGCTTTGTTAGAATTGGTAGCGAATAAAAAAACGCCAAATATTTTCTATTTGACGTTCTTCTGTTGATGGTTTTTGATTTACATTCTGCGACTTTTTTGTTTGTTTTGCGGTTGGTTTATTTGTTGTGTTCCAACCAATTTTTTTCCCGTCGTTTTAGGTGATTTTTGTATTTCTCTTATTGCTTGTTGAGTATTATTTTTGATGGTTTCGGCAAATTTTGTGTGTTGCCAAGCTATCACTTTAGCTTCAAAGCGTAAGTGTACACCATTTTTTTTAAGGAAATCTGAGCTATTAAAATTTGAAATTTTGTTTTGATAAATTGGGTCAAGGTTTCGCTTGCTGGGTATTTGAACAATGATTAGATTTTCGGGAATTTCCTTAGCATTCAAACTTACTTCCTGAAAAGTATGTGTTTTATTGTTATATGGAATAATAAAGCTTTGGTCTTTTTGCTTGTAATGTTTTAATTCTGAAAATATAATACCTCGTGACCAAATATCATTCTTGGGTATTAATTTGTCATTAGATAAGTCAATATAAAATGGGTGTCCAGCAATATCTATAGTTGGCATAATCCCTTTATTGGCAATTTTGTCAACTACATCTTGATTGACCATAAGTTTGAAATCACTCATTTCTTTCATTTTATCTTCGGCAACATTGTATTTCTTTGCCATACCAATTGGGTCAAGTAAGGAGAAATCGGGTATACTAATCAAATTAGCCCCCTCTTCAGCGTATGTTGTTAACCCCTTGCTCTTAGAACTGTACCAGAACTCATAACCATTTATAGGCTTTTCATCCATATCTCTTAGGGAAATTACATTTTGTGGATTATTCTTTTCCCGAAGTTCCAACTGATTGACATCCACTAAAAATTCTGTCCATTGTATGGTATGTGTTGGGAGCACTCTTGTTGCATCCGTAGGAATTTTAAATAAGGTGTCCTTTATTGTATATATTGATATAAATTCTTTTTTTGGCAGTAATTGTTCCGCAACATTACGTTTTATGTGTTCTATTATATTTGTATCTTCCCAAGGCAGGATTTGGGCTTCGTGGTGCATTTGTGGAACGTCTTTATGAGAAAAACTAATACCGTGTTTTTTGTTCCAACCAACTTTATCTAAATCATACTGATGGGGAAATTGTACCATAATTGTATCCTTTGGCAATTCTGTTAATTTAAAAACATCGCTTTCCTGAAATTCGTGTGTAGTGGGATTATAAGGAATAACGTATGCACGTCTATCACGGTCATAATAATCTTTTATCTCATTAAAATTTATCCCTTTGGATTTGAAATCATCCTTTGGACGAAGTTTGTCCATATTAATATCCACATAAAAGATATGCCCTGCAATAGCTAAGGTTGGCAACATCCCTTTGTTTACACGCAGGTCGTAGGCTTCCTCATTAATTTCTTTTTCCATATTCCAATGCTTTTAAAAAGACAAAGGGAAGTTTAAACAAACTCCCCAATGTCAAAATCACCCAAATCACTTTTCCGCAAAGTGGAAGAACCGTCGTTGCTTTCAGATGAAAGTGTGCTATCCAAAAGCTCGGCAATTTTTCGGGAAGCACCCTCAATGGAATTTTCCAGTAAGCTGAATAATTCGGTTCCCTGTAATTTCTGAACTATGGCTACCGCTGTTTCCTTTTGAGATTGTTCCAAATTCTCTTTTTGGAGCAATGCCCCTACGGAGCTTAGTTCGTCGTAGGTAACCCCTTGGGCAAAACCGTTATCACCACCGGATATTCCGTACCTGTTCCATTCTTCTTCCTCTTCTTCCAAATCAGGCATATTGCTGAAAACTTCGTCCAGTTCTTCCTGCGGAATTTGAATGCTGACGTTTTCGTTTTCGTCGTATTCAATGTCTAAATTATCAGGGTTTATCTCTGGTTCCTTTATTTGGCTTTCATTGGCAGCGTTTGGCACTGAAAGGCTTCTTACTGGCTTTGGCTGTCCCATAATATCGGGCAGGTTCGGGTTAACTTTTTCCTGCGTAGGCTTTTGCTGCGACCTTTTATGAATGACAATCTTATCCTGCAAAAGCAGGACAATAACTATCAGCAGGCAAATCACAATTACTATTTCCATAATCAAATGCTTTAAAAAATAGGTTTAAACTTTTCGTTGAAATCATCGGTAATGGCTTTTTCAAATAGTTCAAAATGATGCTCCAGTATATTGTCAAGATAGGCATACAGGGGTATCGCATCTTTACCAATGACCTGAACAATTCGGGATAGCCGTTCGTGGTATTCCTGCCGGATATAAATGCTTTTATCGCCCCGCTTTGTCATAGAGTGGGTTTTTAAAAAGTGTTCGCCGTAGCTTCCGTCAAGGTTTTTTTTGGTACGGTTCCTTTCCCGTTGTGCAGATTTGTTTTGTTGTAATTCTTCCTGCTTTACCTCGTCTTTTTCTTCTTCCTTTTCCGGTTCTTCGGCAGGTTCGGGCGGTAGCTGTAAACCCTCTTTTTTAACGCCGTCCACCATTAGGTTCATCATCAACTCTTCATTAATGTCCGGCGTGACTTTTCGTTTATTATCTTTTTCCATAGGGCTATAATTGAATGATGTTTAAAAATTCGATGATGAACAGGTCTAACTGGCAGGCTTTCATCAAACGCTCATCAGGTGGCATTACGGTAGAACGGAAAACAGTTTTGCTGTCCGCTTCGCTTTCCTTACGAAAGCGGGTGCTGTTCTTAATTTGGCTTTGCATCAGGCTTAACCCCAATTGCCCGATAAGCTGATTGTACACATCATACAGGGGTGTGCTTTCCCTGCCGTCCACCTGGTTCCAAAATAGGTTAATGGTTTGTATGGAAGTTTCGCCTTTTTTCATAATCACATCCTGTAATAGCTGTGTGAAAATGAGCGTACTTTCCATTACTACACGGTCTGCCGTAATGGGTGTAAAAATGTGGTGCATACCTGCCAACGCTTTTAGGATGCCGGGCGTGTTCACGGTTCCGGGCAAGTCGAAAAACAGCACATCAACCGGAACGGGAGAAGTGCTTACAAATTCGTGCGCCGCATCCAGCACGTTATCTGCTTTACACTGCATAATGGGATAGGCTTTTTTGTTGATAGTGGTAAACTGCTTGTACGCCAGTTTTTTTAAAGCCTCATTTTCCATTACCATTGCCAAATCACGGGTTTTCATTTTCATCAGACTGTGCTGCGGAAAATCCGCATCAAACACGGCTACATTGTAGCCTAAACGATAATGCATTGTACTGGCAACAAGCGTAGTAAATGTGCTTTTGCCAACGCCGCCTTTTTGAGAAGAAAAGGCGACAAACAGAGGTTTCTTTTTTGTGTCCATATTTTTAAAATTTAAAGTTTACATCTTCCTGTTTTCAGTCTTGCAGTCTTACAATCTTGCAATCCTGATTTCGTTCTGTCTTTCTTGCAGGATAGCTATCAGGCTTGCCTGCGGGAATCACTGATTGCCTGCTTCCCTGCGGTACAGCAGCCCTACTTTCATTCAGGTAGGATTGCCCTCTTCCGTTCCGTCCATCCATCCGGCGGGCTGGGTATTCTGATAGCAGGCTGTCACGCTTTCCATCATTCCTGCTTTGTTGCGTTCCTGCAATCTTGCAGGCAGGATAACCTGCCATCCTGAATGTGTGCCGTCTGCTTGTCCTGAAGTACGGGCTGACTGTCTGCCTGCCAACATTCAAGGGCAAAGAACTCATCAAATTCATTCGGTTGTATAGCGGTGGTAGTGTTTGGCGTTCAGAGGCAGCATTTGGCACTGTAGCGCAGTGCAATGCAATCGTAAACAGAGCTTTACTTTGTATTGTGATTTTTATTAACGGATTTATGCAAAAGACTTTTGACATACCAGGGGGTAACGGGAACGGCATCGAACCGTTTTTCCCTGTTACATTCAATCCGTCCCGCAGGGCGGATTTTTGTGTTCACCGGAACACGGCAAGTTGTGTTTTGAGCATCTCGGAATGATTTCCGATGCTCAAAACAACTTGCCCTTTGCAGGGGGCAGAAAACACCTTCCGAAGTCAGGGTTTTGTATGGATTTTAAAATGGATTAGTGATGAATGATAACAACAAAAAGCAATTGAAAAAGACCGGACGTCGCCCCAAAGCAGACCCGGCGACCATACGGTACACCATTTCCTTTAATGAGCAGGAACACGCCCGCTTTCTTGCCCTCTTTGACAAGTCAGGTATGCAGGTAAAGGCACATTTTATAACGTCCTGCATCTTTGACAAAACCATAAAGACCGTTCAGATTGATAAGGGAACGGTTGATTTTTATATGCGGCTGACCTCTTTTCACAGCCAGTTCCGTTCCATTGGCGTAAACTATAATCAGATTGTAAAGCTATTGTACAAGAATTTTTCCGAGAAAAAAGCCGCAGCGTTTCTGTACAAACTGGAAAAACAGACAGCAGAAATGGCGATGCTATGCCAAAAAATCATTCAGCTAACCGAGGAATTTGAAACCAAATACCTGAAAAAACAGCCGTAGGAATGATAGCAAAAATCGGAAGAGGCACAAATTTATACGGTGCATTGGCATACAATCAGCTTAAAGTAGAGAATGAAAACGGGCAGATTTTGTTGGCTAATAAGATAATTGAAACCGCAAGCGGTCATTATTCTGTGGCACAATTAGCCCAGTCTTTTGCCTCTTACCTTATTGCCAACCGCAATACAGAGAAACATACGCTGCATATTTCACTCAATCCCGACCCGAGAGATAAGGTAAGCGATGACAAGTTCCAGGAAATGGCTGAACAATATATGCGGGAAATGGGTTACGGCGAGCAGCCTTTTGTAGTGTTTAAACATACCGATATTGACCGCAGCCATATCCATATCGTATCGCTTTGCGTGGACGAGCAGGGCAAAAAGATTTCGGACAAATTCGAGAAAATGCGGTCTATGAATGTATGCCGTGAGTTGGAAAGAAAACACGGATTAATACCCGCAACGGACAAAGAGCGCAACCAAACGGATAAGGTTTTCCGTCCGGTAAATTATCGGGCAGGCGATGTAAAAAGTCAAATTGCTTCAGTTGTTCGCCACCTGCCGAACTACTACCAATATCAAACACTTGGCGAATACAATGCACTGCTTTCCTTATTCAATATTACCACAAAGAAAATCGAGGGCGAATTGCAGGGAAAAATGCAGCAGGGTTTATTGTACATTCCCTTAAATGAAAAAGGCGAAAGAGCCGGGCATCCGTTCAAGGCTTCCTTGTTCGGAAAGAACGCAGGGCTTTCTGCTTTGGAACTGCATTTTGCGAAATGCAAGACAGCTTTGAAAGATACCGCGACCAAACAGACCTTAAAATCTGCCGTTACCATTGCCCTGAAAACCACGAGCGATGAACAGGCATTTAAAAAGCAGTTGGCTGAACAGGGCATTAATGTAGTGGTACGCCGTAATGACGCAGGACGGATTTATGGTATTACGTTTATAGACCACAATTCCAAGTCGGTTTGGAACGGTTCACGATTGGCAACAGAACTTTCTGCCAATACCTTTAATAATTATTGGAATAATAACATCAAACCCGATATTAAAGAGCCTGCTGTTTTACAACCTAAACTATCTACATCAAATGATGCGGATCTTCCGGCGGAAGAACCACACCATTTGTTCGACTTCTTAACTACGGACAAACACGAAGACGGTTTGATTGAAGCATTAGGCGGTTTAGTACCCGAAGCCCAGGGCGAAGATTACGAGGAACAGGATTTTGCCAACAAGATGAAGAAGAAAAGGAAACGGAAAAGAGGTCAGCAATAGAGAATTGTGAAAACGAGGTTGCAGACACATTTGAATAAAGGCTACGGTTTCATTTTCACGTCTTTTATTTAGGGTTAAAAACTCCACGTTAGCCCCATATAAGTCTCTTGAATCCAAACTACCTATTTTGACTTCTTTAAGCTGATACTGTGTACTTATAACTTATTTTTGTTATATTTTTGTAAAGCTTGCGAGTAAAAAACTAAAGGACATTATATTTAATGGTTCTACTGGATAAAATATCATTCTATACAAAATAAGGGAATGAGTGTACCAGTGATGAGAGGCTCCACAAACTGACTCGACATAGGAGCATGTTGTCTTCCAAATTTTCTCCAAAATTGATAAGTAATTTTGTTTTTTAAATAATTGTTATGAAACTACTGGTAGTTGAAGATGAACCTGATCTGTTGCAAAGTATACTGGAGTATTTTACCCAGGAAGATTTTCGCTGTGAAGGAGTGAGCACTTTTAAGGAAGGGATTGCCAGAATCGAGTCCTTTGATTATGATTGTGTCATTCTCGATATTAATCTGCCCGATGGCAATGGCCTTAAACTATTGAACCATCTTCGCGAAGACAAAAAGCAGGACGGCGTGATCATAATTTCGGCCCGTAATTCCTTGGACGATAAAGTAGAGGGATTATCATTGGGAGCAGATGACTATGTGACGAAACCTTTTCACCTCTCAGAGCTTAATGCAAGAGTGAAGGCGCTGATCCGCAGAAAGTATAACCAGGGGGTTCATGTACTTGAAATGGGGCCATTGAAGCTTAACCTCTCATCAAGACAGCTTACCTGCAATGGACAACAGGTATTGCTTACCCGTAGCGAATTTGATCTGGTGGCCTACCTGTTAAATAACCCCAATCGTGTAATCAGCAGGCAAGCCATTGCCGAACATATTTATGGCGACCGTACCGACAATATGCCTTCATTTGATTTTGTCTACTCACAGGTAAAAAACCTGAAACGTAAACTGAAAGAAAACGGATGCGATGAATTGATTCAAACGGTTTATGGATTAGGATACAAGATTTCATTATGAGCAAACCACTCTTACAACGCAACACCAATGTGTTATTGATATGGCTGCCAGTCATTCTATTGGCCTGTTCAGGGGTATTCTATGTCATGCTCCGTAAACATGCGCATCATGCTGAGGAAAAATACCTTCTGTTAAAACAAAAGAATGTATGGAGCAAATTCATATCAACATCCGGCGCGTTAGAAAAACAGATTACAGGCGAGTATGACATTATTGAAAGCGCCTCTTCCATATCTGTACCACTCGATATCCCCAGGGATACGATCTTGTCTTTTAAGGACAGAAACACAACACTTCCGTTCCAGGTGCTCACCAGCCGGTTTCACTGGAAAGATCGCGCCTACCTTGTCTCAACATATATTTCGTCAACGGAAACCTCGCATCTGATCATAAAAGTATTTACGACTGAAGCCATTATTCTTTTGGTATTATTGGTCGCAATCATCATTCTCAGCAGAAAAAGCTCGAACAGGCTTTGGCGGCCTTTTTCTATAAGCATAGACGCAGCCGAGAATTTTGATGTGATCAGAAATGCCCGGCTACAACTTTCAGAGCATACTGGAACGACCGAGTTCGACCGGCTCAATACCACGCTCAATAAATTAACAGAACGTGTAAACAAAGCGTACTTCCAACAAAAATATTTTGTAGAAAATGCCTCCCACGAAATCCAGACACCATTGGCCATTATCCGTGCTAAACTGGAACTACTCATTAATCAGCCAAACATCACCGAAAAAGAGGCAACCTTGCTGGGCGACATCAGCAATGCAACAAACCGCCTGAGCGAGATGAACAGAACATTATTGTTGCTTGCCAAAATAGAGAACAACCAGTTCCCGGATACAGAACCGGTGAATGTGAACGAAATCGTTCAGAAAATATCCGCATCCTGTATGGATTATTTTGACGAATGCCCCCCGATAGAGACTTTCATCGAAGAAGAAATCAATGTAACCGCCAATCGTTCGCTGGTTGAAATCCTGATCTCCAATCTCATCTATAATGCCATTGTGCACAATAACGATGAAAAGAAAGTCACGATAACCATCAAAAGCGGTGTATTGAAAATTGAGAATACGGGAGAACCGCTCCTGGTTGCCACCGCAGAACTGTTTGAACGTTTCAAAAAGAACTCGCACCAGAAAAAAACAACTGGTTTGGGACTGGCTTTGGTCAAACAGATCAGCCAGCTTTATCAATATAATGTAAGCTATAATTATAAAAATGGCTGGCATACCGTAGAAATTTCATTTGGATAAAGGACATTCCAAAATGTCTCCAAAATCGGTATTTAGTTTTGCTTAGAATTCAAATTCGAAGACTAATGCATAACATATTGTACACGATTTTAAAAAAGAAATGGCTGCCGGTTTTGCTGCTGACCATTTCATCAGCCACTGTCTCAGCCCAACAGACAGATACCCTGATCCGACTGAAAGATGCAGTAACCATTGGCGAGCAGCGCTACCACCTGCTCAAAGCTCAGGAATACAATATTGAGGCGGCAGACGGCAACGTCAATGTGGTAAAATACAGCAGGCTTCCAAGCCTTGATATCAGTTACCAGGCAGGAATTTCAACGGCCAATAACCTGATCGGCACTTTTTATCCGACTGGCATCCTGCCGATTTCAGGTCCACCGACATCGGGAAACAAATTTGAGCCGGGTACGGGAAGTGCAGCGGCCGTATTGCTGAACTGGCAGGCTGTTACCTTTGGGGAAAGGAATGCCAGGATAAATGTTGCCGTGTCAGAAGCTGCGGTCCAGAAAGCCGGGTTGCAAAAAGAACGATTCCAGCACACCGTCAATATTATCAGCTGCTACCTTGATGTACTGCTCTTTAATGCCAATCTGAGCATCCATCAGCACAATATTGAACGGGTGGAGGCCAACCTGCGGCAGAGCCGCGTGCTGGCCAATAGTGGCATCAAGGCCGGAGTAGATACTGCACTGTTCCAGTCAGAATTGTCAAAGGCAAAAATAGAATATATCAATGCCTCCAGGCAATTGGAGACCTTGCAGTGGAAACTGGCCCGTTTGATCGTTCTGGATCATCTGCCAGTGCCGCAGGATTCTCTGTTCCTGTTCCAGTTGCCTTCAATGCCCCTTTCTGCAAACAGTGATTTTTCGTTGCATCCATCCATGCAATATGCCCAGAGCCAGTTTTCACTGAGCCAGTCAAAGGAGCAGCAGATCAAAAAATCCTTTCTTCCCAAAATAAATATCTGGGGAGCCGGCTTTGCAAGGGGCTCCGGTTTTCAGGCGGATGGCACTTTGGAAACATGGGAAGGAATGAAGCTCAGCCGTTATAATTACAGCGCAGGGCTGCAATTGGTATTTCCCCTCATGAAATATGGAGAAGCAAAAAGGCAGTTGCAGCAACAGGCTTTTTTATCAAAAGCAGCAGCCGCGCGTCTGGAAGACCAGCGCTCGGAACTATCCGTTCAGCAGCAGATTGCCAATACCACATTTACACATAGTTTACAGGTAGCCTCAGAGACAAATACCCAGCTCAAATCTGCACAGACCGCTTTCCATGCTATGCAGATCAGGTACAATACGGGGCTGGTCAATTTCTCTGACCTTATACAAACGCAGTATAACCTATTGAAATCGGAACTAGATCTGAAACAGTCTTATTGGGATGCCTGGAAAGCGCTCCTGCTGGAAGCTGCCGTAAAAGGTGACGTGACTATTTTTTTAAACGAAATCAGGTAAGGAAAATGATAAAATTAATTCAACTGGCATTGCGCAGACCTATTGCAATTCTCGTATTGGTAATCGGCATTGTAATTTTCTCGGTACTGGCGACAAAGAAAACACCTATCGATATCTTTCCGGCAGTAAATGCCCCTACGATCTATGTGGCACAGACTTACGGCGGACTATCGCCGCAACAAATGGAAGGATATGTAACTTCCTATTATGAATACCATTTTCTTTATGTGACCGGAATAAAAGCGGTAGAAAGCAAGTCTATTCAGGGACTGAGCCTGATCAAGCTGCAATTTTACGAAGGAACCAATATGGCCAATGCAATGGCCGAGGTCATTTCCTATGTCAACAGGGCCAGGTCATTTATGCCACCTGGTACGCTGCCTCCTTTTGTGATGCGTTATGATGCAGGATCGGTTCCGGTCGGTCAACTGGTATTCAGAAGCGACACCCGTTCCTTAAATGAAATCCAGGATCTGGCGCTGTTTAAAGTTCGTCCCATGTTTGCAGCTTTGCAGGGCGTATCTGCACCGCCACCGTTCGGGGGGAACCAGCGTACCGTTGTGATCAAAGCAGACCCGGAGCGTGTCAGAAGCTATAACCTGACCCCCGATGAAATTGCCGTCGCTGTGGCCCGCAACAATTCAATATTACCGGCAGGAACGATCCGTACCAATGATAAGGCGGTGATCACTGCAACCAACAGTGTGGTCGATAACTTTAAGGAGCTGGAAAATATTACGGTAAAAACAGTAAACGGCACGCCCGTACAGGTAAGGGATGTAGCAACCGTTGATAATGGGGCCGACGTGACCACAGGTTATGCGCTGATCAATGGTAAGCGTTCGGTCTATATTCCGGTTACCAAAAGAGCGGATGCCTCTACCTGGGATGTCGTGCAATCCATTAAAAAAGCCCTGCCGGATATGCAGGCCGCCATTCCCGATGACATTAAAGTTTCTTACGAGTTTGACCAGTCGGGATATGTCATCAACTCCCTTAAAAGCCTGCTTACCGAAGGCGCTCTTGGCGCTTTACTGACAGGGCTTATGGTACTCTTGTTCCTTCGCGATCTGCGCAGTGCGCTGATTGTCATCATTACGATCCCGCTTGCACTGCTAAGCTCTGTTCTGTGTCTTTACCTTACGGGACAGACCCTTAATATCATGACACTTGGGGGGCTTGCCCTTGCCGTTGGAATATTGGTAGACGAATCGACGGTCACCATCGAAAATATCCATCATCACCTGGAACTGGGCAAATCCAGGCCACGGGCGATCTGGGATGCCTGTGTAGAAATAGCTACGCCCAAAATACTGATCTTGTTGAGTATCCTGGCGGTATTTGTTCCTTCGGTACTGATGTCAGGAGTACCGCGTTCTATGTTCCTTCCGCTTTCACTGGCTGTAGGTTTTGCGATGATCGCTTCATTTCTTTTGTCACAAACCCTGGTACCTGTCCTGGCAAACTGGATGCTTAAAAAGACCTACAAAAAGCATCATGAACCGGGATTGGAAAAAGCAAAACAGCGCCTGTCCAGAATAATTGACAGAACAACGCCCATCGGTCATTTGATCGTGCCAGCTGTACTTATTGTATTGTTGTTGATTGCTTTTTTCGGTTACAGGCAGGCAGGCTCGGAAATATTCCCCAAAGTAGATGCCGGTCAGCTTCAGCTACGGTTGAGGATGCCCACCGGAACCCGGATCGAACGCACAGAAGATGCGACAAAAAAAACCTTGCAGCTATTATCCGATGAGGCCGGAAAGGACAATATTGCCATTACCTCATCTTTTGTAGGGCTACAGCCGCCTACCTTTGCCATCAATCCCATTTTTCTCTACACCAGTGGACCTCATGAAGCCGTTATAAAAGTAAACCTGAAAAAAGGTTCGGGCGTTGCCATCGAAGAACTGAAAGAAAAACTGCGGATGGATATTTCAAAAAAAATACCCGGTGCGCAGCTTTCCTTTGAACCGGCAGATCTGGTGGACCAGGTGATGAGCATGGGTGCAAATAATCCCGTTGAACTGGTCGTTCAGGGAAAAAACCTGGCACAAAGCCGGGAGCTGGCAGATAAACTAAAAAAATCACTTGGCGCTATTTCTTACCTGCGCGACCTGCAATTGGCGCAGCCATTGGACTACCCGACCATGCAGATCAATTATGACCGTGTCCGATTGGGGCAAATGGGACTGACCGTCGATCAGGCCGGTCGGTCGGTAGCCGAAGGTACCTCCTCCAGCCGCTATACCCAGCCAGTATACTGGCTGGACAAAACTTCAGGGAATGCTTACCAGGTGCAGGTAGAATATCCGCAGTTTATCGTGAGCAACCCGGAACAGGTGAACCAGATACCCGTTGGTAAATCTGGCGATAACATGGTCTACCTGAGAGATGTGGCAGACTGGAAAACGGGCAATACCATCGGGGAATATGACCGGATTAACCAGCAGCGTTTTATTACCCTTACAGCCAATATTTACAGCAAAGACCTGGGAAGTGCCATCCGGGACATCAACACAGAAATAAAAAAACTCGGCGAACTGCCACAGGGCGTAAAAGTGTACCTGCGCGGACAGTCGGAGATGCTGGGTCAGACAACCACTGAACTTTCTACCGGCCTGATGCTTGCCATTCTGGTGATCGGCCTGATGCTGACTGCTTATTTTCAATCCCTGCGACTAAGCCTTTCTGTGCTCTCGGTACTACCTGGTGCATTGGCCGGTTCCATGCTCTTGTTATGGCTTACGGGCAATACGATAAATATCCAGTCTTTTATGGGCTGTATCATGGCTGTAGGGGTAGCAGTCTCCAATTCGATATTGATCGTGGCCAGTGCCGAAACAATCAGGAAAAATCAGCAGGCTACAGGCTCCCTGGGCATGCAGGCAGCACTGAGCCGTTTCCGGCCGATACTGATGACCAGTGCAGCCATGATCGTGGGGATGATCCCCATGTCGCTGGGACTGGGCGAAAGCGGACAGCAGACTGCACCTCTTGGAATTGCTGTAATCGGCGGGTTGCTGTTCAGTACCATCATCAGCCTTTGGCTGGTTCCACTCGCATATGACCAACTAAAAAATAAAGAACAACAAAGTTCTGTATCACTTGATCCAAACGATAAAAACTCGACATATTATGACAACAATATCTAAATATAGTTTTCCCATGAGACATGCTGCCGGAAGTATTTTACTGCTGCTGATTTTAGCGGCATGTTCCGAGAAAAAGCCGAATGTAACCACGACTGAAAAAAGCGAAAACAAGATCGATTCGGTAAAGGTCTTTGTCTTGAAGACAGATTCGGTAAAGAAGACACTTACATTTCCCGGAGAACTGCTTCCGAACGAAGACGCGCAAATACGGGCCAAAGTTCAGGGCTATATCCGCAAAATGTATGTTGATATTGGTTCAAAGGTTTCCAAAGGACAGATCCTGGCATTGATCGAAGCCCCTGAACTTGATACCCGTATCCAGGAACTGAACGAAAAGGCAAGGGCTGCTCGCTCCCGTTATTTATCCAGCAAGGACTACTTTGACCGTATCCATACTGCCTCGCAGACCGATGGGGTGATTGCCGCCAGTGAACTTCAGCGGGTAAAGAACCAGATGATGGCAGACAGCCTGGAATATCGGGCGAACCAGTCATCGGCAGCCTCCGCAAAACAGGTGGGCAATTATCTTGCTATACTAGCCCCTTATAGCGGCATCATTACCAAAAGAAATGTTGTGACCGGATCATTTGTAGGCAATCCCAATGAAAAACCTTTGTTTGAACTGGTGGACAATGGTGTACTGAGGTTACAGGTAGCTGTGCCTGAAGCCTACGCCGATGCCGTTTTGCTGAACGATGCAACCGAACTGACCACACACTCCCTGCCGGATAAAAAGTTCAGGGCGAAACTGGCTCGTAAGGCCGGAAGAATTGATCATGACAGCCGTAGTGAGGTCTGGGAGTTTGAAGTGCCCAATCCGGGCAATCAGCTTAAGCCTGGAAGTTACGCAGATGCAAAACTTGTTTTCCTGCGGCAGCAGCCTTCAACAGTAGTCCCGGCTTCTGCTGTAGTAACCACACTTGAAAAGAAGTTTATCATCAGGGTATCAGGCGGACTGACCCAATGGATAGATGTACGCCCTGGATTTAACATGGGTGATAAAATTGAGGTCTTTGGCGACATCAAGCCTGGGGACACCCTTGTGCAAAAAGGTACAGAAGAATTAAAAGCAGAAGTTCAGGTAATCCCTGCGCTCATTAAATAAGCAATAAAGGACATAATTATCACATCAAAAAGGTAAAAAAGATACCAAAAGTAGAATACGTTCTATTTTCTGGTATCGAACTTTAATAAACTTGTATAACAATTACAGATCATGGAAAATTCAAATTTCACCCGCCGACATGCCTTAAAAGCAACTGCTGTTCTTGGTACAGCATTGCTGACTGGAATTGACAGGGCCAGCGCACTGGGCATTATAACCGCCGAAAAGACACCGCCGTTGTCAGCCTCCGAAATGGCTTCAATAGAGACAGCCCTGGGTAAAAAAGGAGCTTATAAAGAAGCTGAATTTACACACCTAACCCCATTGCCCAGAAACGACCTTAAAATGAAGATTAAGGGCGAAGCTGTTCCGATCCCCTTTGGTTTTGGAGGTTGGGTGGCTTTCAAGAAAACCGCAGATGGTAAATCTGCAATGGTAATGAGCGATACGGTATTGCTCCAGGAAGAGGTCAATCCCCTGATATCTGCTGCTCACGCCCACGGCCTGGAAATTGCAGCGATACACAACCATTTCTTTTATGAGGAACCACGCATTTTTTACATGCACATACATGGGATGGGCAGCGTGGAAGAGCTGGCAAAAAAATATGCCGATACCATCCGTGACAGTAAGATTTTCCCGGCCAATCAGCCCCCGGCTTCTGCTCCTTCAGCGGTTACCGGAAAAGAGAACTTCGACACGGCTGCACTTGATGCCATTGTAAGATATAGCGGCACAGTAAATGGCCCTACCTACAAATATACCATAGGGCGCGGCGACCTGAAGATCATGGCAATGGGCGTGGAAATGACTGCTGCGATTGGCTTGAACAGCTGGGCATCTTTTGCCGGAAAGCAGGATGATGCGCATATAGCCGGGGATATTGCCATGTTGCAGCATGAGGTCAATGATGTCATTAAAGTACTGCGCAAAAACAACCTTGAGATAGTAGCCGTTCACAACCATATGCTTGACGATGATCCGCACATGATCTTCCTTCATTATTACGGGCGTGGCCAGGCAGCTACATTGGCCCAAGGTTTTAGGGCCGCCCTGGATGTACTTGGCAAAAAGAAAGGAAAATCTATGGGGGGAATGAAAATGTAACTCCCTGCATCTAATTATTAAACTTAAAGAGAATATCATGAAATGGATTACACGTGAACGGCCTAAAATAGACCGTATAGCTTGCCCCTGGCTCATTAAAAATTTCGTAGATCCTGAAGCGGAATTTATTTATGTACAGAAAGAGATTGTTTTTGAAAAAGCAAAAGCCCTAGATGCTATCCCTTATGACATAGAAGGCGCAGAATACACACACGAGGGTGAGTACTGTACTTTTGATTACATCATAAAGAAGCACGGCTTGACCGATCCGGCTTTATCACAGATTGCACTCATCGTACGCGGTGCAGATACCGACCGTTTCGACCTTGCTCCGCAAGCTGCCGGACTTTGGGCAATCTCGGCAGGACTCTCCCATAACTACACAAATGACCTTGAAATGCTGGAAATCGGCTTAAAAATTTATGATGCCCTGTACAGCTGGGCAAAATTTGCACAAACAGAGAGACATACATGGAAGCAGAAATCATAAAAGAAAAACCTATTTATAAGCTGAGCGACATGGCCCTGTATTTTTTAAAGCTGGGCACATGGGGCTTTGGCGGGCCGGTGGCATTGGTAGGCTATATGCACCGTGATCTTGTCGAAAATAAAAAATGGATCAGCGAAGAAGAATATAAGGAAGGACTTGCCCTTGCACAACTAGCTCCAGGCCCACTTGCTGCCCAATTGGGTATTTATATGGGTTTTGTGCATTACAGCTTTTTGGGGGCTACCCTCGCTGGTCTTGCTTTTGTTTTGCCATCCTTTATTATGGTTGTTCTGCTTGGCATGGCCTATAAACTATATAGTGGCCTTCCAGGAATGCAGGCTGTGTTTTACGGTGTGGGTGCTGCTGTAATTGGCATTATTGTCATCAGCGCCTATAAACTTACTGTCAAATCCGTAAGTAGCTTGAACCTGGCTGCCATCCGCTCTAAATGGCTGCTCTGGATATTTTATATTGCAGGGGTTGTTGTGACGGTTGTTACCGAGCAGGAAAACGTTTTGCTATTCGTTGCCTGTGGCCTGGTTTATATGGTGGTCAAAGCACCGCCCGGATGGATGAAACGGCCCACGGTAATTCCTTCAGTATTGTTAGGTATTGGTTTCTGGGAATATAAAGGCAAAACCCTTGAAGAAATGGGCTGGTTCTTCCTAAAAGCAGGTACTTTTGTATTCGGAAGTGGGCTTGCCATTGTCCCTTTCCTGCATGGCGGGGTGGTAAACGAATTTGGCTGGCTCAATGAGCATCAATTTGTAGATTCTGTAGCTGTCGCTATGGTTTCCCCAGGCCCTGTTGTCATCACTGTTGCCTTTATCGGTTATCTGGTGGCAGGTTTTCCCGGAGCTTGTGTAGCGGCACTGGCGACATTTTTACCTTGTTATATCTTTACCGTAGCTTTTGCCCCTTCGTTTAAAAAGATTGCAAAGAACAACAGCATCAAAGCATTTGTGGATGGCATTACTGCCGTAGTCATTGGAGCATTGGTTGGCGCGGTAATCGTTATTGGCATGCGCTCTATCACCGATATTCCTACGGCATTGATCGCCTTGTTTTCGATGCTGGCATTAATTTATATCAAAAAAATAAAGGAACCGCATCTCATATTGGCTTCGGCTATAATTGGAATTATCATTAAAACTATTTTATAATGAAAAGAATTGATTTTTTAAAAACCTCTGCTATTCTGGGCGGTGCAAGTTTATTACCTGTAAATTCTGTTTTTGCCAACAGCCTGAATGAAAACGGAATGGATAAGCTTGTGGATGCAAATGGTAATTTTATCCATTTGTCTTTACCTTATCAGCAGAATTTCCTTGAACCCTATATGGATGAGGAAACCCTAAATCTGCACTATACCTTCCATCACGGCGGAGCAGTTAAAGGTGCTAATAAAGATTTGCTAATGATCAAAAAATCTTTGGATGAAAACAACCTGGAGACAATAGATTATTGGACTAAAAAGTTATCATACCACTTGTCATCGCATATCTTGCATACCATATTCTGGACCAACCTTAATAACAAAAAAACAGACCCAAAAGGGGAATTACTGAAACGTATAGAAAAAGATTTTGGCAGTTATGAAAAACTGAAAGGTTATCTGGCAAAAACCTCAAAGGATGTCGATGGAAACGGCTGGGGAATTTTAGGTTATCAACCCTACACGGATAAACTGACCATCCTGCAATGCGAGAATCATGAGAAATTGACACAATGGGGAGTTGTTCCTTTACTTGTATTAGATGTATGGGAACATGCTTACTACCTTAAATTTAAAAACAAACGCAATGATTTTGTGGACAACCTGTTCAGCATCATCAACTGGGATAATGTTGCTGAACGCTTAAATACTGCATTAAAAATGCGCTAAGAGCAAACAGGTACTGTCTTTTTATCCTGTTATAGCTTTACCGTAACTTTTGCCCTTTCATTTAAAAAAATATTCCTACGGTGCTTATTGCCTTGTCTTCAATGCTGGCACTGATCTATATCAAAAAATGAAAGAACCGCATTTAATTTTATACCTACAATAATTGGACTGATAATAAAAATATGGATAGTGTGAGAACTCAATTCTCATGCTACCCATATTACAGTACTGATCTTCTTGCATAAAGAGAATCAAGGTAAGGATTTACCCTTCTGCCCAAGTATTAGGAATTAATGATTGTTGTCATTTCTATACTGTTTGGCCGTTTTACCAAATGCATTCTTGAACATTTTGTTGAGGTGGCTTTCGTCTGTAAAATTCAATTCACCTGCTATTTCCGATATTGTCAAATCGCTGAACTTAAGTCTTGTCTTCACTAAATTAAGTTTATAACGAATAATGTACTCTTTAATCGTGCTTTCTGTTTCCCCTTTAAAATACCTGTTTAAATGGTCGGGAGATTTGCTGAAATGGGATGCTATACTGCCAATTTTTAATAGCTCACTGTTGTAGATATGCTGCTGTATATAAGCCGTAATTTCATGAACCCTACTTTTAGGATTTTCCTTTTTAAAGAACAACGAAATGTTCTCCTGTATGTTTCTTGCAATTAAATGAAGCAACAGGAAGATGATATCCTGGATAATAACTTCATCAAAAAACTGCTTCCTGCCTTTTTCCTTTATCAACTGGCTAAACAGGGCTTTGAATATATTTTTGTCGCTATTGGATACAATGCTCCCCTTAACATTGTGGTGGTTATGAAAGATAAACTCTAATTGTCTATACAAATCACTGACATCCGTTTTGGGTTCACCAGCCCTTCGGTTCTTTATAAAAAAGCCTTTTGTGAAATCTACGATACAGAATTTAGTGGGGGTATCTATTTCAAAAGTGTGTGCATCTTCTGGTGTAAGCAGGAAAACGTCGCCTTTTGTAAACTCAAATCGGTTGTTGTTGATGTTATGTACTCCTGTACCATCCAAGACATAGATCAGTTCAAAAAAATTATGTTTATGTAAACCGGAATTGTTAGAGGACAACTCTTTAATGGTGATTTCTTTATCGGTAAACAGCTGCAATGATTTCATATGGTAAAGCTACTGAAAAATGTCGGTTTTTTACCTGTTTTGCCCCTTGCGATTTATCTAACTTTGCAAGAAACGGAAAGCTTTTAGAAAATACATACTTAACAGAGAAGATCATGATAGAATTAGCAATAGCAAACGATAGGCCTAAGTGGTCGTTCAGCAATATATGGGAAAAACATGGGTCAGCTATCATAACAATCTTATGCATGCTGTTCATCGTTCTTGCCTGGTGGGCAGGCAAACAAAACATTCCAGCTGCTGAAATCACCTTCTTTATGTTGGCTTATATTGTTGGAGGCCATCAGAAAGCCATTGAGGGATTAACCACGCTCTTTAAGGAAAGGGATCTGGATGTTGACCTTTTAATGGTTGTGGCCGCCATCGGCGCAGCATCCATAGGCTACTGGATGGACGGGGCGATATTGATATTCATTTTTTCGCTGAGCGGAACATTGGAAGACTACACAATGGAAAAAACGAATAAGGATATTAGGTCCATTATGAAACTCCGTCCCGAAGAAGCCGTTTTGCTTGAAAACGGCGTTGAAAGTAAAGTAAAAGTCGAAGCGCTTAAAAGAGGCGATGTGATATTAGTTCGCCCCGGCGACCGCATTTCTGCCGATGGTTTCATTATCGAGGGATATTCTGCGATCAATGAGGCATCCATTACGGGAGAGGGCATTCCGGCAGATAAGAAAAAAGGCGATGAGGTTTTTTCGGGAACAATTAACGGACAGGGCGCTTTGGAAATTGAGGTTACCAAACCATCAGAGGAAACAGTACTATCCAAGATCATTCATTTGGTGCAGGAGGCAAAGAATGAAAAGCCACCGAGCCAGCTTTTTGTAGAGCGCTTTGAAGGCATATATGCAAAGATTGTGGTATTGATAGCGGTATTGCTAATGACATTGCCTCCCTATTTATTCAACTGGACCTGGAGCGATACCATATACAGGGCAATGATTTTCCTTGTGGTAGCTTCGCCCTGTGCACTCGTGTCATCCATTATGCCCGTAATCCTTTCCGGAATATCCAATGCTGCAAGAAAAGGTGTATTGTTCAAAGGCGGTGTCCACCTTGAAAATATCGGCGGTGTGAAAGTCGTTGCCTTTGATAAAACGGGGACTTTGACCTATGGCAGACCTAAAGTAATCGATGTTGTTCCCTTTTCGGAAATGCGCGGAGAAGAACTGCTGCAAATTGCCGCTTCGGTCGAAACATTGTCCGAACATCCGATAGCCAAAGCAATTGTCCGTGAAGCAAAGGATAAGCAGCTTAACCTTTCCAAACCAAAAGAATTGCAGGCCATTCATGGTTTGGGCGTTCATGGTATTTTAGACGGTAAGGAGTACAAAATCGGAAAAAAAGATATACTTAAAGGTGTAGCTGTTTCAGCCGAAAATCTGGAAAGAGCTGCACGTTTGGAAGAACAGGGAAAAACCGTAATTTTCGTTACTGCCGACGGTATCGCCATAGGTCTGATATCGGTTGAAGATACCATCCGCCCACAGGCAAAAAAGGTCATCGGGGAATTGAAGTCCAAAGGATTAAAAGTAGCCTTGTTGACAGGCGACACAAAAACAACTGGAAATGCCATCGCAAAACAGGCGGGCATTGATGAAGTTTACGCCGAGCTGCTACCGGAGCAGAAAGTAGAAGCCATCAAGAAGCTGGGAGAAAAATATGGCAAAGTTGCAATGGTCGGCGATGGCGTCAATGATGCTCCGGCCTTAGCTACTGCATCGGTCGGTATTGCAATGGGAAGCGGGGGAACGGATGTTGCAATGGAAACCGCCGACATTATCCTGATGGCTGATAATATTGAGAACATCCCATTTGCGATTAATCTTGGCCGCAGGGCAAGTATCGTTATTAAACAGAATATCGTCTTCGCAATAGCTGTTGCCCTAACCCTTGTCACCCTCAATTTTATAGGGCAAGGTCAGATAACACTTCCGCAGGGTGTTGTTGGTCACGAGGGAAGTACGGTGCTGGTTATTTTAAGTGGATTAAGACTATTGAGATAATGCAGGCTAAATATAATACCGAACAGTTTAACGATATTCTCCTGCGCAGGAGAAGCATATATCCATATCAGTATGTAAAAGGAAAAACCATTCCCGATGAAATCATTTGGCAAATTCTTGAAAATGCAAACAGGGCGCCAAACCATAAACAAACAGAACCGTGGCAGTTTTCTGTTTTTTCAGGTGAGGGGTTGAAATATTTCGGACAATTACAGGCTGGCATTTACAGGGAATTTGCAGGCGATAATTACCAGCAGGACAGGTATAAAAAGCTCATTGAATATCCGCTAATGTCTTCCCACGTCATATCTATCGGGATGAAAAGAAGTGCGACTGACAAACTGCCTGAAATTGAAGAAATCGAAGCAGTTGCCTGTGCTGTTCAGAATATGTTCCTTAGTGTTACCGCATACGGTTTGGGCTGTTACTGGACAACGGCAGGGATTACTTATTTTGAAGAAGCAAAATCTCATTTCGGTTTGGAGATCGGAGATAAACTTCTGGGCTTTTTGTATATGGGCTATATTGAAAAACCTGTAACAGCGATTTCAAAACGAAAACCTGTCAACAATAAAGTAAACTGGATCAATAACAAGGAAGGAACTATATCCAATTTGAGTGACAAGTATCAGGATGAAGTTTATCCGAAAACGTAAAAACAAGCTAATGAAGATCTGTATGGAGAAAAACATCATCAATTATTCGACTTCTTAACTACGGACAAACACGAAGACGGTTTGATTGAAGCATTGGGCGGTTTAGTACCCGAAGCCCAGGGCGAAGATTACGAGGAACAGGACTTTGCCAATAAGATGAAGAAGAAGCGCAAACGCCAAAGAGGTCGACAGTAATATTTAGCCAAACATTGCCACTCAACGCCACTGACTGCCAAATACTTAAAACCACATCGCAGAGATTTTAAATTCACGCCCGAACATTAAAATGTAAAATAATGCAAGGAGAAGACGATTTAAGAGGTTTAGCCAAGATAATGGCTTTTATGCGGGCAGTCAGTATTCTTTTGGTACTGATGCATCTTTATTGGTTCTGCCACGGTTTCTTTTTACAACGTGGTTGGACATTGGAAGTAATCAACAAGATATTAGGAAATTTCGAGCGAACAGCGGGCTTGTTTTCAAACACCCTTTATACCAAAGCATTTGCTTTGGTTTTACTGGCTTTAAGCTGTTTAGGCACAAAGGGTGTAAAAAATGAGAAGATAACCTGGTCTAAAATCTATGTGGCTTTGGGCGTTGGGTTTGTGCTGTTCTTCCTGAACACACCGTTGCTAAAACTACCTCCGGCAACAGGCACATTTCTTTATATGCTTACTATCTCATTAGGTTATATCGCTTTGCTGATGGCAGGTGTATGGATGAGCAGATTGCTGAAAAATAATTTGATGGATGATGTTTTCAATAACGAAAACGAGAGTTTTCAGCAAGAAACCAAGTTAATGGAAAACGAATATTCTGTAAATCTGCCTACCAAATTTTACTACAAAAATAAATGGAACAATGGCTGGATAAACATTGTCAATCCTTTCAGAGCAACGATTGTTTTAGGAACTCCGGGTTCGGGAAAATCTTATGCTATCGTAAATAACTACATCAAGCAACAGATTGAAAAAGGCTTTAGTATGTATATCTACGATTTCAAGTTCGATGACCTTTCTACCATTGCCTATAATCACTTGTTGAAACACGGCGATAAATACCAAATTCAGCCCAAGTTTTATGTCATCAATTTTGACGACCCACGCAAGAGCCACCGTTGCAATCCGCTCAATCCCGACTTTATGACGGATATTTCTGACGCTTACGAAGCTGCTTATACCATAATGCTTAATCTTAACCGAAGTTGGATACAGAAGCAAGGTGATTTCTTTGTAGAAAGTCCGATTATTCTTTTGGCGGCCATTATTTGGTTTTTGAAAATCTTTGAAAACGGCAAATACTGTACATTTCCACACGCCATCGAATTGCTGAATAAAAAATATGCGGATGTTTTTACCATTCTCACATCTTATTCTGAATTAGAAAATTACCTTTCTCCTTTTATGGATGCTTGGCAAGGTGGCGCACAAGACCAGTTGCAGGGACAAATTGCTTCCGCCAAAATTCCATTATCGAGAATGATTTCGCCGCAATTGTATTGGGTGATGACCGGCGATGATTTTACATTAGACATCAACAACCCAAAAGAACCCAAGATTTTATGCGTGGGAAATAATCCCGACCGACAAAATATTTATTCAGCAGCGTTGGGTTTGTACAATTCAAGAATTGTAAAGCTCATCAATAAAAAAGGACAATTGAAAAGTTCGGTGATTATTGATGAGTTACCAACGATTTATTTTCGAGGATTGGATAATTTAATTGCCACAGCGAGAAGTAACAAGGTAGCTGTTTGCTTAGGTTTTCAGGATTTTTCGCAATTAATTCGTGATTATGGTGACAAGGAAGCAAAGGTTATTCAAAACACGGTTGGTAATATTTTCAGTGGTCAGGTTGTCGGGGAAACGGCAAAAAATCTATCGGAACGTTTCGGAAAAGTATTGCAGAAACGCCAAAGTATGACTATTAACCGAAATGATAAATCCACCTCTATTTCCACACAGTTAGATAGTTTAATACCGGCTTCCAAAATTTCAACATTAACACAGGGTATGTTTGTAGGTTCGGTTTCAGATAACTTTGACGAACGTATTGAGCAAAAAATATTTCACGCTGAAATTGTTGTGGATAATGATAAAGTTGCAACCGAAACCAAAGCCTATGAAAAGATACCGCAAATCTTATCTTTTGTAAATGAGCAAGGCGAAGACAAAATGAAACAGGAAATTGAAGCCAATTACAAGCTGATAAAATCAGACATTATGAATATTGTTGTAAGTGAAATGGAGCGTATAAAGAATGACCCGAATTTACAGCATTTGATGCCAAAGGAATAACCTAAAAAAAATATTCACCTAAAAACAATTGTCGCTTTTGCACAAAAAAGGCTCAATAAAGATTGAATAAGTTTAATAATTTGGGAATTAAGTTCATTTTTTTGCACCGAATTACTATCAAGTTAACTTATTTGTATATCTTTGTTGCAATGTTGCGTAAGAACTTAGCCATAGTGTTTTTTGTTATTGCCCAGGTAGTTATACTTGGACATAGCATTGTTTCGCACCACCATCACGAAGAATTTACTGCTCATAGCCATCACGCCCATAATGCTGATGGGGACTGTATGGATTTGGGAACTTTATTTTCCAACATTCAACACACAGGGGAACAAATAACATTCACCAATGACACGGCGGATATAGTTGTGTTAAAGGAATTGTCGCAGCCTTTTAACGCAGTAATTTTTGATTATCACCATCCCATTGAACATATTGTTGCTTATCAGCAACATTCCTTTCCGCCGGATAGGCATATAATTTACCAATCGGCGCTCTACGGCGAATATACTCTCCGAGGCCCTCCCTCTTTCATCGTTGCTTAACTTTCATTCTCCGAAAGTTAAAATTTGACTTACGTCCAATTCTACGGGCGAAATATTTCTTTTTTAATATCAAATTTATTTTAACGATGAAAAAATCATTCATTATAGCGGCATTTGCTGCACTTGCGTTTACAGCTTGCAATAACAGCGGAAAATCTTCTTCAGACCAATCAAATCCAGAACAGGAACTAACAGCTCCGGCAGTCAATCAGGACAGCATTGACAAGGCTCACGGTCATTCCCACGACCCTGCGGGTAATCATACACCTGCTGACAGCACCAATAAATCTGTTGCGCAGCCTAAAGTTAATCAGGACAGCATAGACAAAGCTCACGGACACAAGCACTAATTCTTATTAGGATTACGCTTATCCGTTTGCATAATTGATTTACAAACTGTACATCGTGAGATGTGTGTATTACCTATACACATCTTCGATGCTATGCTTTCAATTAACAAAAAAATCCGGAAATGAAGTATATCAAATTTTTTCTATCAATAACCCTGATGATATTGGTTTCAGGGGCGGCGTATGCTCACGGAGTAGATGAGGATACCCAAACATTTTTAAGCGGCAATTCTGGAGTAGCTTTCGTGCCTTTTCTGTATATCGGGGCAAAGCATATGCTTACAGGCTATGACCACTTGCTGTTCCTTGTAGGCGTTATCTTTTTCCTGCATCGTCCAAAGGAAGTACTGCTTTATGTGAGTTTTTTTACCATTGGTCACAGTATTACCTTACTGTTGGGTGTATTGGCAGATATGGCAATCAATGCTTATCTGATAGATGCCATCATTGCATTATCTATCGTGTATAAAGGTTTTGACAATTTGGGAGGCTTTCAAAGGTTTTTAGGACGTCAGCCAAACACTAAAGCGGCAGTCTTAATATTTGGACTTTTTCACGGTTTCGGTTTAGCCAGTAAATTACAGGAACTAAGTTTTGACCGAACCGGATTATTGACTAACCTGCTTGGTTTCAATATCGGTGTAGAGATAGGGCAGTTCATCGCCTTAGCCCTTGTACTATTTATCATAACCAATTGGAGAAGGTCTCCGAGTTTTCTAAAATTCTCGACAGTTACAAATATGTTGCTTATGGCGGCAGGCTTTTTATTATTCGGCTATCAGTTAGTCGGTTATTTTAACTCTTAACAAATATCAAAATGGCAGAAATTGCACATCAAATTTTAGATAAAAAATCTATAGTAAAGCAGGTAATTATTGCTTTAGTTATAGCAGCCGTACTTCTTGTAAGTGCGGTATTACCCGCCGAATATGGTATAGACCCTCTTGGCATTGGCAAAGCAACTGGCTTTAGTAAACTGTATGTTGGCGATGCAGGTACGGAAGCGTTAGCTTCGGGACCACACAAGGTACTAAAGTTGGAAAATGTAGGCTCCCCAGCGGACGTAGCCAAACCATCGGCAGCAGATAATCCACCACCAGCCACTCAACTGGCGCAACGTACAGACGAAGTAAGTGTTGTCATTCCGGCAGGCGAGGGATTGGAATATAAAGTAAATATGTTGAAATATGGTCAGTTGAAGTATGAATGGATTACCAATAAAGGTGAACTATATTTTGACTTTCACGGCGAAGTAAAAAACAACAGCAATTACTTTGAAAGCTACACCATTGCGTATTCTAATAATGTAGTAGGCTCTTTCATTGCTCCATTCGAAGGACCACAGGGCTGGTATTTTAAAAACAATTCCAATGAGAATATTACTGTCAAGCTAAAATTGAAAGGACAGTATCTTCTCAAACAATAAACTCTAATAACATTTATGGTATGTTAAATAAAATCATTCATTTTTCAATTAAGAATAAGTTGGTAATAGGCTTATTTACCTTGGCATTGATATGCTGGGGTACATACTCTCTTACCAAACTTCCCATAGATGCCACACCTGACATCACGGATAATCAGGTAATGGTCATCACAGTTTCGCCTACTTTGGCGGCACAAGAAGTGGAACAATTGGTAACCTTTCCCGTAGAGCAGACAATGGTCAGCATTCCGGGAATTAAGGATATGCGTTCTTTTTCACGTTTTGGGCTTTCCATTGTTACCATTGTATTTGATGAAAAGGTTGATATTTATTGGGGAAGACAACAGGTACAAGAACGCCTGTCAATAGCCTCGAAAAATATTCCAGCGGGGGTTGGAACACCTGAAATGGCTCCCGTAACAACAGGTCTTGGCGAAATCTTTCAGTATGTAATTCATCCAAAAAAAGGCTATGAGGATAAGTATGATGCCACCGAGTTGAGAACCATTCAGGATTGGATTATTAAAAGGCAATTGTTGGGAACACCTGGAGTTGCTGAAGTAAGCGGTTTTGGTGGCTTTGTGAAGCAATACCAAATAGCAATTGACCCTGATAAATTGGCAAGTCAAAACATTGCTATATCTGATATATTCACCGCACTGGAAAAAAACAACCAAAATACAGGAGGAGCATATATTGACAAAGGTCCGAATGCTTATTTTATCCGTAGCGAGGGCTTGGTAAAAAACGTTGAAGAAATTAAAAATATCGTTGTCAGAAAAGAGGGCGGCGCACCAGTGTTCATCCGTGATGTTGCCGAAGTGGGTTTTGGCAATGGTTCCCGATACGGTGCTGCTACCAGAAATGGACAGGGTGAAACGGTTACAGGTATCGTTATGATGCTGAAGGGAGCTAATTCATCTGAGGTTATATCCAATGTAAAAGAGAAAATAACGGAAATACAAAAAAGTCTTCCGAAAGGTGTTGAAATTGAACCGTTTCTTGACCGTAAAAAATTAGTGGACGGGGCAATTTCTACAGTATCTACCAATCTCATCGAGGGGGCATTGATTGTGGTCTTCGTACTGATTTTATTTCTTGGAAATCTTCGAGGTGGACTTGTCGTAGCATCGGTTATTCCTTTGGCTATGCTTTTCGCTATCTGTATGATGAACCTATTTGGTGTTTCTGGCAACCTGATGAGCCTCGGTGCGATTGACTTTGGAATTATAGTCGATGGAACGGTTATCATTGTAGAAGCTGTAATGCACCGCATTACAGGAAGTAAAACCCGGTATGGCGGGGTAGAAAAACTTACACAAGACCAAATGGACGAAGAGGTATATGAAAGCTCACGCAAAATCCGTACAGCCGCTGCTTTTGGTGAAATCATTATCCTTATCGTTTACCTACCATTATTGGCGTTGGTCGGCGTTGAGGGCAAAATGTTCACGCCTATGGCTCAAACAGTATCTTTTGCCATTTTAGGGGCATTCCTATTGTCGTTCACTTATGTTCCGATGATGTCTGCGTTAGTGTTGAGTAAAAAAACAACTCACAAAGAAAATTTTTCAGACCGGATGATGAACGCCATACAGAAAGTTTATACTCCCATTATTAACGGTGCAATGAAGCGTAAACTTTTAGTAGTATCAATTGCAGTTGTACTGTTCATCATCACACTTATCACATTCAACAGAATGGGCGGTGAATTTATCCCACAGTTAGACGAGGGTGATTTTGCTGTAGAAACACGGGTTCCCGTGGGAAGCTCCATCAATCAAATGATAGATGTTTCCCAAAAGGCACAAACCATTTTATTAAAGAATTATCCCGAAGTGAAACAGGTTGTAAATAAAATTGGTTCTGGTGAAATTCCTACTGACCCTATGCCTATTGAAGCTGGAGATATGGTAGTGGTGCTGAAACCTAAAAAGGAATGGACAAGCGCAACAGATAGAGAAGAATTGATTGAAAAAATGCAACAATCCCTGTCTGTTATTCCAAATGCCACATTCAGTTTTCAGCAACCTATACAAATGCGTTTCAATGAACTGCTTACCGGGGCAAAACAAGACGTGGTATTAAAGATTTATGGAGAGAACTTGGATATACTTTCTGATTTAGCATCTGATGTAGGAAAAAAAATTAGGTCGGTTGATGGAGTTGAAGATTTATATGTAGAAGAAATAACTGGCTTGCCACAAATCAGCATTCAGTTTAACCGTGACAAAATTGGTCAATATGGAATGAACGTAGAAGATGTAAACAGTGCCATTTCAGCAGGATTTGCGGGCAAGGTTGCAGGTTTAGTTTATGAGGGCGAACGCCGATTTGATTTGGTAGTTAGGTTAGACAGCGCTTCCCGTGTAAATATAAACGATGTGCAGAACTTGTTTGTAAGCACACCTGATGGGCAACAAATCCCTTTAAGCGAGGTCGCCGAAATCAGCTTTAAGCCAGGGCCTGTACAGATACAAAGGGATAATGCTAAAAGGCGAATTACAGTGGGCTTTAATGTACGTAATCGTGATGTAAAAAGTATAGTAAACGATATTCAGGATATTATATCAGCTAAAGTGAAAATGCCTGCGGGCTATTACGTTACCTATGGTGGCCAGTTTAAAAACCTTGAAGAAGCCAATGCAAGGCTTGCCGTAGCATTGCCAGTAGCTTTACTGCTTATATTGGTGCTTTTATATTTCACATTCCATTCCATAAAACAAGGACTACTCATTTTCACAGCCATTCCTTTGTCGGCTATTGGTGGAGTGTTCGCTTTGCTTGTTCGTGATATGCCTTTCAGTATATCTGCTGGAGTTGGATTTATTGCGCTCTTTGGAGTTGCCGTACTGAATGGTATTGTATTGATTGCTGAGTTCAACCGACTGGAAAAAGACGGCATAACCGACATTTATGAACGGGTGCGCATTGGTACACGAGTAAGGTTAAGACCTGTGTTAATGACGGCAACTGTAGCCTCGTTAGGCTTTCTGCCAATGGCTTTATCATCTTCATCAGGTGCAGAAGTACAACGACCGCTCGCAACCGTGGTAATAGGAGGATTAATTACCGCTACGGCTTTAACATTGGTTGTATTGCCAGTGCTATACATTTATTTTACGAGACCCTCTAAAAAGAAGAGAATGAAAACCGTACCCGTGACAATTTTGGCTTTAGGGCTATTTCTACTGCCATTACTTGGCAATGCACAAACCCCAACAAGAACGTTGACCTTACAGCAATCCATTGATGAAGCCTTGAAAAACAACAGACAAGTTAAGATTGCAGATTATGATATCAACTTGCAGCAGGCTCTAAAAAAAGGAAGTGTTACTATGCCCAAAACGGAATTTTCATATACGCAGGGTGTAGTTAGCAACCCTACTGTAACGGATAACCTGCTCAATGTCGGGCAAAGGCTAAACTTCCCAACAGTGTATGGCAACCAGTCCAAACTGGCACAAGAGAAGATTAAAAGTAGTGAAGCTTATAAAGCTGTAACAGAAAATGACCTCGTGCGCAGTGTAAAATTGGCGTATATACAATATCAATATGCTTTAGAACAAAAAATACTTTTGTTGAACCTCGATAGTATATATGTGAAGTTAAGCAAAGCAAGTAATACAAGGTACAGAACGGGAGAAGCAACCAGTTTGGAGAATATTACTTCATCGGTTCAGTCAAAGCAAATACAAAATGAATTAGAAAAGACGAATGCCGATATAAAAATTGCCAAGCTATTGCTTCAGACACTTTTAAATACTTCGGAAGACATCGCTATTTCGGATACAATATTGGTAGCAAAGGAATTACTGTTACCTCAGCAAAGTGTTTCTCCTACAGATAATCCTTTGTTAAGCTATCTGCAACAGGAGATTGCTGTAAACCAAAAAAATACAGCTTTGGAAAAAAGTAAAATGCTTCCTGATATTATATTGGGGTTTAGTAGCCAGACTTATAAAGGACAGCAAATCATTAATGGGATTGACCATACTTATACCGGAAAAGATAGGTTTAACTTTTTTCAGGTCGGTGTTGCCATCCCTTTATTTCCAGGTGGATTTAAGTCGCGAATAAACGCTTCTAAAATCAGCGAACAGAAATCGCAGGCAGAAGTTGAACTTACGGCTATTAACCTCAACGGTAAACTAAGAGAGCTTGTACAGGAATATCTCAAATTCCAGAAATCGCTCAGCTATTATAAAGAAGAGGCTTTGCCACAGGCTGACTTAATTATCAAAAATTCCGACAAAAGTTTCAGGAGCGGTGATATATCCTATACACAGTATTTGCAGAACCTAACTTTATCCAGCAACATCCATTCAGAATACCTTGATAACCTATACAAATACAATCAGGTAGTAATTTCAATAGAAGCCATTTTAGGGAACAAATAATCAAAATTTTTAAAACAATGATAAAATCATCAATAAAATATTTGCCACTACTGCTCTTTGCAATTATAGCAGTATCTTCTTGCAAAGACAAAAAAGATGGCGATGCAGAAAGTAAGCAAGCAACTGAACAGGTAGCAACTGACAGCACCACAAAAGCTGTTAAAACCATAACGTTTACTGACGACCAATTTAAGCTATCTGACATTCAAACTGGGGCAATCGAAAGCCGTAACCTAAGTAACATTATAAAACTTACAGGCGTTATAGATGCCGCACCGGGAAGCGTTGCGTCTGTATCAGCACCTTTGGGCGGTTACATTAAAACCGCAGGTTTATTGGTAGGGCAACAGGTAAAAAAAGGGCAGTTATTAGCCACACTTGAAAATCCTGAATTTATCTCTATCCAGCAGGAATATTTGGAAAGCATCGGTCGTCTCGAATATTTGGAAGCAGAATACAAAAGACAACAGCAGCTAAGAGCTGAAGACATCAATGCTGCTAAAACTTTCCAGCAGGTTAGCTCAGACCTGAAAGTAATGAAAGCCAAAATTTCGGGATTGGAGCAACAGATGGCTTTAGTTGGAATAAGCAGTTCGGTTTTGAAGAGAAGCAATAAAATTTCAAGAACAGCGAACGTATATGCTCCCATAGCTGGATATATAAAAGCAAGCAATGTAAACATTGGAAAATACGTTGCTTCTACGGATGTGCTTTTTGAGATTATGGGAACAAATGACCTGCACCTTGCATTAAATTCTTTTGAGAAAGATTTGGGCAAAATCCATCCGGGGCAATCTGTTAAGTTCTCATTATCCAACGAAAGCAAGTATGACAGAACAGCCAAAGTGTATCTGGTTGGTCAAGCTGCCGATGATAATAAAATGATACCTGTACATTGCCACCTTACTAACAGAGAGGGCTTATTGCCAGGAATGTTTGTAAAGGCGTTGCTTGAAACCGGAGCTGAACAACAGAATGCCGTTCCAACCGATGCTCTTGTACAGTTAGAGGGAACAGACTATATTATCGTTCAAATAAGTGAGGCAAAAGATAAGCACACATTCCAACTAATACCAGTTTCAAAAGGTATAGAGCAAACGGGCTACACAGCTATTCAATTGCCATCAACAGTTAATACAGGAAAGCTTACGGTAATCACCAAAAATGCTTATACCATTCTTTCAGCGATTAAAAATGCCGAAGAGGAAGAATAACTGCATATAGTCTACTGTATGAAATCAAGAGCAAATAGAAGTGAGAAAATAAAAAATGGGAAAAAATTTGTGCCTCCTACAAAAAATAAAGGAGGTACAAATAATAGCCCTCTATCTAAAATGATGAAGTATGGCTTGATTGCTATTGGGGTAATACTGTTTATGGCATTGCTCATATTATCAGTAGTTCTCTCAAATTTAGATATATCAAAAGGACACACCCATTAAAGTAATAATATGAACATTTTCAGGAAAATTCTTTGGTAAATCGTACGCTGTATTACAGTAGATATTATTAACATATTGTAATTATTTAGGAACTAAATCGCTTGCTTTTGGTAGCAACTCAAACAAACATTATAATGAAAACAATACCTATATTGAGAATATTTACAGAACCTTTTAAAACATTACAGGATAGGACTTTCGCAAAGCTTTATTTTGCCCAAATCGCAAGCCTTTTTGGAGATGCTTTTACTTGGTTGGGATTAGCATTGCTCACTTATGAAATAAGTCCGCAAAACGCAGCAGTTATTTTGGCATCTGCACTTACATTAAGGGTTACGGCCTATATCATTTTTTCGCCCTTTGCGGGCGTGGTATCTGAAAAATTTCAGCGGAAACAAATACTGCTGATAACGCAGATTGCAAGAATGGCAATCGTGTGTATGCTTCCATTCGTTAATGCCGAATGGCAAGTGTACGGATTGATATTTGCGCTTAATGTATTCGCCGCATTCTTCACGCCAACATACAGGGCTATTATTCCACAAATAGTAGATAAAGAAATATACCGAGAAGCCAATGGTTTATCAATGGCAACCTTTCAGTTGTTGAGTGTATTCGGACCGGCATTGGCAGGTGTTTTTGCAGTATGGTTAGGGGCTAAACAGATATTCTTCATAAACGGAGCAATGCTTTTTGTAGCCATACTTTTTATTCTAACCATTCCTAAAACATCATTGCAAAAAGGTGTAAATGCCGATGAAGATGCAGCACCACAAAAAACGTGGAGCGAAGTTATAAAAGGCATTCGCTTATTGTTTGCAAATAAGATTGTACGTTTTGCATTGAGCATTGAATTTATATCAGCCATTGCAGGAGCTATGGTATTGGTTAATACTGTCGGCTTGGTTAAAACATCCCTACAATTGGATGATAAGCATTACGGATGGACAATGGCAGTATTTGGGGTGGGAGCAGCTATTACAGCATTTTTGTTAGGTAGCTTGGATAAAACTAAAACACGTAGCATATCACTCATAAGCGGTGCTGCTATAATAGGCGTAGCTATCAGCCTTGCGAATTTTGTTCCGTACACGGGATTAATGTTCTTATGGATTTTGGCGGGTATTGGGCAAACATTGGCTGATATGCCCTCCGAAACGCTAATAGGTGAAAATATAGAACCCCAAGACCAAGGCAAAGTATATGGTGCACATTTCGCATTTTCCCATTTATGGTGGGCAATAGCTTATCCTGTAGCTGGTTTTTTAGGCACACGGTTTCCCGAAAAGGAATTTTTGTACGGAGGTATTCTTACACTTGTATTAGCTGCAATAGCCATATTGGTTCTAAAATTATCAATGCGCAAGAAGGAAAAAATACTTGCAAACGGAGATGACTAAACAAGGGAGCCTATGTAACGACACGAATTCGTTCCAATTAATTAAAATAGTATGTGCTGGTATCTAATAGAAATTTAAAATAAACGGGATGAATAAATTTTACGTTGAAATGCTAACTAAGTTGGAAAACGAAATCAAAGAATTAGAAATTGAAACCGACTGCCCGATACAACGGATTGAAGCAGTTATAAAAACGGTAATCAAATGCCTGTCTGACGTAAAACAATTTGTCTTAAATAGAGAATTTAAAAATATTGATGAGGAAGTACGGTTTTTCAAATATCAAAAACCTGTCCTTGTTTCAAAACTTATTTACTACAATGCTATTTATAAGATAGAAACAAGAAAGCCTTATGGAGCCAAACGCATCAGAAAATATTTTATAAAAGAACTGAAAAAGCTAAAAAGGTTTTTTGAAAACAACCTTGATTTTTACAAGTATTACCGGAGCAATAATTCATTTCTTGACGAAAACTTTTTTGTACGCGGAAAACACGATATAAGCCTATGGATAGATACTTTCTATTTTGAGGCAGACCATCGTTTTTCCACTTCGCACGATTATAAGGTTGCCAAGATTATTGCCAATGACTTGATACAAGTTTATTTGGAAGACAGGCTGAATAACATCAATTTAAAAAAGAATGTTGATAATTCTTTGAAATGGACAGCAAGCAAAACGGGACTAACAGAACTTATTTATGCGCTTTACGCTCAGGGTGTGTTTAACAATGGGAGTACAGACATAAAACAGATTGCCAAAACAGTTGAAGATGCGTTTAATATTGAATTAGGCGATTTTTACCACACGTTTATGGAAGTCAAAGCCCGCAAAATAAACCGAACAAAATTTATTGATAGCCTATCTGAGGCTCTAATAAAAAAGATGGATGAACTGGACGAAAAATAAACAGCACATCATACACCACGGGAAAATTGGACATTCTGATTTCGCACAACATTCTCAGAAACTTGTGGGTTTCCTTTAGGTTTTTCGATTTGTTCGGCAGTTTCTTCTTTTTGTTCGGGTGTGATGGACAATTGTATTTTCCTTTCAACCGAAGCCAGTTCTGTTTTAAGCTCGCTTAAACGATTTTCTTTAGTCCAAGTACCATTTACCACTTCCTGAAGAACAGGTAAATCTTTTTTGATTTCGGCTATTTTCTTTTGTTCTTGCTCAACGTAATTGGGTAATTTTTCTAATGCGTTGAGAAAATTCATTGAGGCAGTTTGAGGGTCTTTAGCAATGATGCCGTTATTGTAAGTGTATTTGATATTTCCTTCGCCTTGTATCAAAAATCGGTTTATACGAATATCCACACCGTCTTTTTCAGATATTTCGGTTTTTACCAAAAGTTGAAAACCATACAACGTTCCAATTTCTTCATACTGACCTCCGGTGCGGGCTTTTTCAGCAAGTTGATTGAGCTTTGCACCAATTTGTTTTACATCAGGATTGGCTTGTAATCCGTCTAACAAAACAGGATTTGCAACTGAACCATCCGAACGTTTTTGTAAGCGTTCTTGCAGATTTGCCCAATCAAGGCTCATTCGGTCAAAACGAGATTGAGCCTTATCCAATTCAGCTTTATAGTCATCCAATTTATATTTTGCAGAATATTTTGAACGGTTAAATGACTGCTTTTCACTTTCCAATCCGGCAATTTGTTTTTCAATTTTGGCTTTGTCCAACAAGTCGGTATTTCCTGAAAGAATAGCCACATACTCGGAGAAATTCATCCCTGATTTTTCGTCCATACTTCCCTCATCAATGGTGCGTTTTCCGAGGTTGTTGTTTTTCAATTGATCAATAAAAAGCTGTTTGTTGTGAAGCAGATTAAATTTATAGCTATCCAACGATTTTTCAACAGCATAAATAATTACATCAACATTGTTGTTAGCAAAAAATTTGGCAATCTCATTACCTTTACGAATTGCCCTGCCATCACGCTGGGCAAGGTCGCTTGGTCGCCACGGTGTGTCTAAATGATGAACCGCAACGGCTCTTTTTTGTGCATTAACGCCAGTGCCGAGCATACTCGTAGAACCGAACAGCACACGGATTTTCCCTTCATTCATTCCTTTGATAAGCTCTCTGCGTTGCTTGTCACTTTTGGCTTCCTGAATAAATCGTACTTCATTGGGGGGAATACAGTGGTCTTCCACCAACTTTCGTTTTATTTCGGAATATACATTCCATTCGTTCGGTTTGTAAGTCCCTAAATCAGAAAAGACAAATTGTGTTCCTTTCTGTGCTTTGTATTGGTTGTAATATTTAGCAATATTTAAAGCACAATGCGATGCTTTGCTATCGGGATGGTCGTCATATTTGCCATTGACCATTCGCATATCCAGCGACATTTTTCGGGCATAATTGGTAGCGATAAGCATCTTTGCTTTTTCTTCGCTTTGCGATAATGGTTCTCTGCCAAGCAATGTGGCATTTCCTGTTTTGGCAAATTCCATCAGCTTTTGGATAAATACAGTCTGGTCTGGCGTTGGTGGAATATTATACAAGATTTCGCTTTTGTTAGGACGGTCAATTCCTATATCTTTTGCTGTTCGGTAATCGGTAATTTCAGAATAGAACTGTGCCAGTTCCGGAACCTTTATAAAATAGCGGAAACGTTCTTTTGCTACAATGTTGTTCGCCACCGAAAATTCATAATCGGTCGTTTTCCTTGCATAAATAGCCGACCAAGCATCAAACGAATGAATGCCTTGTTTTTCCATTGCTTTCGGACGCAGATATTTGAATAGCAGATACAGTTCTGTAAGCGAATTACTAATCGTAGTTCCCGAAAGAAATGTTGCGCCCATATCGGCATTGGTTCGTTCCTGAATGGTTCTAATGGCGAAAAGCAAGTTCATTGCTTTTTGGCTTCCATCTACATTTCCTAATCCCGCAACTCTTGTATGCCTTGTATTGAACATCAAGTTTTTAAACTGATGGCTTTCGTCCACAAACAAATGGTCAATGCCCATCATCTTAAAATCCACCACATCATCTTTTCGGTTATCGATGTCGTATTGAAGCGTTTTTAATTTTACGTCAAGATTTTCTTTTCGTTTGATAACACCTGCAAGCATTCCTCTTGTCACTTCTTTGCCTTGCGATTGCAGGGCATCGAGGTTACGCTCCACGCTGTCTAATTCAATTTGAAGAATTTCCTTTTGCATTTCGGGCGATTGCGGTATCATCCCAAACTGGTCGTGTGTCAATATCACGCAATCCCAATCGTTGTTCTTAATATCACCGAGAATTCGCAGACGTTTCTGTGGAGTAAAATCTTCTCGACCAGGAAACAAAATTTTAGCGTGTGGATAAGCGGTACGATAAGCTTCGGCAATTTCGTGAACATTGCTTTTTAATCCAATAATCATTGGCTTATGAGCCAAACCCAAACGTTTCATTTCTTGCGAAGCGGTACACATTACCAATGTTTTTCCAGCGCCAACTTCGTGGTCGCAAATAGCACCATTGTTCAGCTTTATCATCCAAACTGTATCTTTTTGGCTCGAATACAAATCTTCAATACCCAAGGCTTTACGGTCTAAGCCCGGAAAGTCCTGATGTGTTCCGTCATAATTCGGTCTAACAAAACAGTTAAAAGTATCGTTGTATTGGTCGGTTAATCGGGTTTTAAATTCATAATTTTGAGCGTGAAGCCATTCTGTAAAAGCGGTTCGGATTTCATCAATTTTGGTGTTCGCCATTTGTATGGCTTCCATATCCCGAACTTTAACTTCCTTATCGTCAATCGTGATTTTTTTGGTAATATCTGGCGTAGTATTTACAAGGGCGTGTTTAAGCAGGGCAATACCGTCAAAAATTCGGCTCTCAGCTTTCACGGCATATTTATCCCAGATATGCACATTTTTCTGATTGCAGGTAACGGAAAAATCATCGGAACTATCTGAATAATTAATACGCACATCGGTATCGAACAAATGCGAAGCAAAACGGGCATAAATCCCTGTAGGTATCCAGCGTTCGCCGAGATTGAAATCCAGTTCCTCAAATTCGATACGCCTTGGTCGGGCTTCTTCTAAAACGGTTAGACTTGTTTTTGCTTCGCTGTCGTTCGGATTATTCTCCAAATAATTTCTTACCTGTTCGGCTTTTTCAACGACATTGCCTGCAACCCAGCGTTCGGCAATTTCATATTCCTTTTCCAATGGATTATAGTAGATGCGACCGTGTAAAGCTTCTTTCAAAGTCTCATTTGTCATACCGCTGATTTTGGATATATAGTCCAAATCCACCGTTCCATATTTGTTTAAAGATGCTGATAAGGCTTCTTCTGGATTATCCGTTGCAATGGTCAAAGTTGAAAAACTTACTGGACGGCTGAAAATATCAGCCTTGTGAACCACGCCACCAATCACTCTTTCTAAGTATGGTATTTCTTTGCCCGCACTGTCTGTTTTAATGAGTTTGATGTTTTCGGCACTATTAAGATTGCCGTATTTTTTTACAAAGGCATCGTACAAATGGTTCAGGTTTTCCCTTTCATTTTTATTTTCGGTCTGAAATTTTGCTTCGCTGATATAAAGCTCCTGATAAATGTCACGCACAGTGATGTAAGCCTCGGCTCTGGCTTTTTGTGATAACGGCAATTGCAATGGATGGAAAACTGCTGAATGGCTTTTTGCATCAACCTCTTTAAGGTAACCAACCCAACCGTTATCAGCCACAAGGCAATCGTTTCGGTGGAACGATTTCAGTTCACCACTGTACTTCGCTGGTTCCGGAATAGTAGTTGAAATATTTGTTTTTTCAGCTTGACTATTCTCATTAATTTCTGAAAACAGGTCGCCAATAATTTCTTCTTTTCTATCATTTGACAAAGTGCTTTTGTTTGCTGTTTCGTTTGAAGACGAAGTCGGAAAAGAAGACGGTAAAGAAGTATTGAACAAGTTAGCTTGACGACCAATTGCGCTTCTGCTTTTGTTATTGATTTGCCTTTTGGTTGGTGTGACTTTCTTTGGCGGAGCAAATACCGCAATCGGTTCATCAGTATTTTCAAACAAATCGAAAATGCTTAATTGTTTTAATTCCTGCGAACTTTCCAGTTGTATCGCAGGAACTGTAAAAATTTGCTGTTCTGGCTTTACAGTTATTGGCTCATTAACCGGAATTGAAATTGCTGGAATTTGTTCGATACTTTCATTGTCCCCCTTGTATAAATTCAAATTCAGGTGCTTGCCCAAATCTTCTGAAAGCATTTGTTTGAGGTCTTTTGCAATACCATCAACACCATCTTTGTGGGCATAAATTAACGCTGGCTTTCCGTAAGGGTCGGTATCTAATTTCCAATCGGTGTGTATAATTCTTGTGGTGTCCTGAAAATAAGCATTGCTTGCCGTATTATATTCGGTTTGCCTGCTTTGACAAAAGAGTTCTTCTGCTTCGGTAAGATTTTGCTTCGCCGTATTTTTTTGAAGAATAATCAAGTCACTACCCACTTCTGTACCTGCGTATTCCGTAAACAGATTATTCGGCAATCGCACAACCGAAATCAAATTATTATCCTGCATCAAAGCTCTGCGTATGGGTTCATTTTTCGGACTATTGAGAATGCCTTGTGAGGTAATAAAAGCCAACACGCCACCCTCACGAAGCATATCGGTTCCCTTTAGAAAAAAGTAATTATGAATACTTCGTGAGGCTTGTATTTGAGCGGGGTTCTTGCTTCGGGAATAAGAAAGGTCGAACACGGAAGTATCACCAAAAGGAATGTTACTGGCAATAACATCATAACTGCTTTGTTCCCTTTCGGGGATTTCCTCAAAACCGCTTATTCGGATATTGCTTTCAGAATAAAGTTGTTTCAGGATTTTACCCGTCAGTAAATCTTTTTCGTAAGCGGTTACGTCTGCGTTTTGATTTTTAGAAAAAGATTGAATGAAAGACCCAATACCAGCAGACGGTTCCAAGAATTTATCAATCTTTAAACCGTTCTCAAGTAATTTAGAAGATAGCGCATCTATAATCTGTGGCGGTGTGTAAAAAGCAGTCAATACAGAACTTTTCATACTATCCACATACCTGCGGTACTGCTTTTCGTCTTCAGAATTTTCTTTGAGTAACTGATGGAGTTCTTGAGTTATCGGAAATAAATCGTGTTCGGTTTTTCTCCAATTGTTGATATCGATTTCGCTTTCAATGGGATTTAAAACGAATTTTAGACCGCCAAATCCGCTGTATTGCATCATTAGCAGTCTTTCGCCTTTGGTTGCTTGCCTGTTCTCCTTTTCTAATGTAAAAGCAATTCGCAGGGCATCAATATTCTGTTGGAGATGTTGCTTTTTACTGAAGCCCATTTTCGGCTATCCATATTGCGATGGTTCCGGTCAATTCGGTATAAAGTTGGTCGAACTCATAGCCATAAGCGAAATCATCGGTTAATTTATACCCTGCGAATACAGGCACACAAACGGGAAACATTTTCAGCGCAAAAGGTCGCAGTTCCTCGTCTGCCATAATGGTATCAAACTCATTGCAAACCACCTGAAAAATAGTGTCGAACTTTGAGAAATGCAATCCTTCAAACAGAATGTAATTGGCTATTTCATTGCACTTTTCAATGTCGTTTCCCGAACTAAAAGCACCTTCATAAGCATTGGTTGCCCACGAAGAACGTTGGTCTATAAACTTTTGGTCGTATGCCTTTTCGGGGAAACTGGTATTTAATAATTCTTGCAGTCGTAATCTGAAATACGAAAGGTCTTTTTGCGGTGTATCCATACAATAATTTTATTTGAAGCCTAAAATTATGATGCAAATAAACCCCTTTGATGAAGTGGCAGGGTTTGGCATTGGGAGGTAGGATTTGTCGTGAAGTAATCAAAAATCGACTTTAATAGGAGTACTATAAATTTAGAATGTGTATATTTATCGCTTAAAAAAAGCATTTAGTTTAAATGGAGGTTCCTGTAAAAAATTTGGTAGAAACAGTAGATTTGACAGCGGAAGATGTTTTACTTCCGATGTTGGAATGTGTTGTTAACTCTATCATAAGCCTCCAAAAATCTTCATTGCCAGCCAGCGAAAAGAAAATTCAAATTCAAATTACACGAGGTGATTTGCCCGAGAAGCTCAATTTTGATAACATAAAAACTATATTAGGTTATAAGATTATTGATAATGGAATTGGGTTTAATGCAAATAATTACAAGTCATTTCAAACTCCATTTTCCCAAATTAATAAAGATTTTGGCTGTAAAGGCATTGGTAGATTTACCGTTCTTGCTGCCTATAAAGATTTTATAGTTGAGAGTAACTATGAAGAAAATGCTGTCTGGCAGAATAGGAAATTCAAGTTTTCTACGGAAAAGGAATTGGAAATAATTGAATTTGGTAACTCTGATGTTCAACAATGGAAAACGATTGTTGATATTGAAAATTGCACAAATCATATTCTGATTGAGAAATCAGCCCTTTCATTACTTCAAATAAGTGAAAGCATTATGCAACACTGCTTTATCTACTATTTGAATAATTCTTTGCCAAGGATTGAAGTGATTGATTTAGAAAATAATGCAGTTGAGGTTATTAACGAATTATTTGAAAAAGTATCAAAAGAAAAAGAAAGGGATTTTGCGTTAAAGGGAGAAGATTTCAAGTTTTATATCACAAAAACGTTAAAAGAGGGCAATCGAAAAAATAACTATCTGTACTACTGTGCAAATAACAGAACCGTTGGAAATGCAAAAAACATAAAAAATATAAACTCGATTTTCTCTTTTCCTATCCAAATAAACAATGAGTATTATTTTTTCGATATTTATGTTGTATCTGATTTCTTGAACAAGAAAGTATTTAAAACCAGAAATGGATTTAACATCCCGAAAGAAAGAGAAAATCTATTATTCAGTGATGACAATACAATTACTTTCCAAGATATAGAGGAACAAATTTCTTCTATTTTGGAAAATGAGTATGATAGTTTTGTAAAGACGGCAAAACAGAAAAATATTGAAAATGTCAAAACTTACATTTCTAATAAAGCGCCAAGGTTTAACAGCTTTCTGAAAAATACTGAAATATTAAATTCTATACCTCCAAATTTAAGTGAGGATAAACTTGAAGAACACCTGTATAGAATTTCTTTTAACGCAAGAAGAAGTGTTGAAAATAATATTGAAAAATTTATCAAAACAAAAGAAGTAAACGAAGATGCTATCGGGCAAATAATTAATGATATTAAAGCAAAAACTGCTTATGATGTAGATAGTTTAGCTGACTATATGATGAGGAGAAAGGCTATCATAAATTTATTTGACAAATTTTTAGATGCAGACGAAAACGGCGATTATAAACTGGAAGAAGATGTTCATAATTTGATATTTCCTTTAGGATTAACAAATAATGACTTGGAATACGAAAATCATAATTTATGGATTTTAGACGAGCGCTTTATTTCGTATAAATTCATTGCCTCGGATAAATCTATCACTTCTTTCTCGCAAACAAAAAGTAGAAAAGAGACGGATTTAATATTGATTGATAATCCTCAAATGTTTAATAATCCAATCAGCTTTGGTGACAAAGCCAGCGGAGAGGTAAATTCTATGGTGATTTTTGAATTTAAAAGACCAGGAGATGTGGCTCACCAAAAGAACAAAACAGATTATAGATGGGAGTTTTCAGAGCTTGTAGAACCTTATTTTGAAGAGTTTATTTACCAACCAATCAAAAAAAATTATAAAGGAAATCAAATCATTTTAAAAGAAACAACGCCCAAGTTCGGATATATCATTCTTGATTTTATTCCAGAGCCTTTAGCAAGGTATAATAAGAATAAGGGCTGGAAAGCAACACCTTTTGGGACATATTTTAAGATTGAGGCAGAACTTAATTTACATTTGGAGGTTATGACTTTTAGACAACTTCTCGAAGCTTCAAAACAACGCCATAATCCATTTTTTGATAAACTATTTGCATAGATAGAGTTCATATAGAGCTTTATTAAGAAGTTGGCTTAATGTGTTACTGATTAAGAATTTGAAGCATCCTGCCGACTTCAATATCCATTCTCGAAAAAGCAAACCATTTTTTACCCAAATCTTTTAATGATGCGCCAATGTGATACAATTCAGTATTATCAATAATTAAAAAACGGTCGTGGGCATCGGAAAATAACTCTACTTCAATTGGTGGATATTGGCTATTGTAGCGTTGTAAGTCTAACCGTAATTGATTGCTGATATTTTTAGAGTAAATGGTTACAGATACAGCATCATTCCGTTTACCTAATAAAGTCAGTACCGTGTCGTCCACATAATTATCAAGCAAAATAATCGAGGTTTTAGCACTTCTGATAATATCGGAAACAAAGGCATAGGCATCAAATACCTGCCCATTGTAGAAAATACCTTTTTCGCTGTGAAGCTTGTCGCTTTCCAAAGCCTTAAATAGCTCTTCAAATTTTTGGTCGGCCTGTAGTTGTTTTAATTCGATAGTATCTAAACGATGAAACAAAGAAGCATTGCTGATAAGCATACGCCGCATTTCTACAAAGGCTTCCATTATTTCCACACTCATTTTAACGGCTATATCCGAACGGAGTATGGCAGATGCCATTGCAACCCCTTGCTCTGTAAAAACATAGGGCAAATAACGCCTGCCGCCGTAGTTTAAACTTGAGGTTCCAATTTGGAACCTCAAGTTTTCAACTTCCTCTTCGGTCAGTTGAAAGCAGAATGAAGCAGGAAAACGCTCAATGTTTCTTTTAACGGCTTTGTTCAGGTTCTTTGTTTCTACCTGATATAAGTTGGCGAGGTCGCTATCCAACATTACCTGTTTACCTCGAATGGTATAAATCAGGTTCCTGATTTCTTTGGGTACTATAGACGGCTTATTTTCCATTTCGTTTATTGCTTTTGTTTTTCTCAAACTCAAAGGAGCTTTCGGCATTTTCTTTTAGGATAATGTAAGCATCGAATTTCTTTCCAGCTTTGCTTGTCATTCCTTTGATAAGAGCTGTTTTGCCATTATTGACAAGACTTGCTATATTTTCGATACTGATTTGTACACCGCAGACGGTGCGGAACTGCACCCAGTTACACGCCTCATCAGGACATTTCACAATTTTGTCACGAATGATGAGTTGCTGACTTTTGCATCTTGGGCAGATTAATTTCGGCTGATTGGTGCTTGCAATAGAAGTTTGCAAAAGCTCATCGGTAATGGATTTGGCGTATGTTTCCATTTCCTTTTGAAATGTTCCGGCATCGGTTTCGTTATTTTCGATTTTCTGCAATGCCAATTCCCATTCGGCGGTCATTGCCACATCCGCAATTTTCTGGTCTTTGACCAACTCATAAACCTGCAAGCCTTTTTCCGTAGGGATTAAAGAACGCTTATCTCTTTGGATATAATTACGGGTAAACAAAGTTTCAATTATCGAAGCTCTGGTTGCTGGTGTTCCGATACCGATATTTTTGAGCGCTTTTCGCTCTTCTTCATTTTCGATTTCTTTTCCAGCGGTTTCCATAGCCGACAAAAGCCCGGCTTCGGTGTAAAGCACTGGCGGTTTGGTCTGCTTTTCCAAAACGGTAACTTGCTTTATGGCAAGTTCTTCACCTTTATGTAGTTCGGGTAGTTCCTGTACTGGCTCTTCTCCGTCATCGGTAAAACTTCCTTTTATGGCTCGCCAACCTGGTTCCTGAATTTTACACCCTTTAGCCGTAAAATTGTAGTGTAATACTTGTAATGATACATCGGTTATTTCTTTTACACAGGCTTGTGATATGGCTTCGAGCAATCGAAGTGCAATCATATTGTAAATCTTGTTTTCGTCTGCGTTGAGTACCGACGGCACTTTGTCCGTAATCAACAAACCGTGATGGTCTGTTACACGGAGGTCATTCACGATACGTTTGTTGAAACGTCCCCATTTGATTTTGGTAAGGGCTTGTTTACAATCCTCACGGTTCTGCAAAGCCCGCACAAGGTTTGGAATTTCAGTCCACATATCTTCGGGTATGTATTTGCTTCCGGTACGAGGGTACGTGATAAACTTCTTTTCGTACAAACTTTGGGCGATGTTTAGCGTCGCTTCAGCAGAAAGGTTAAGTCTTTTATTCGCTTCCTTTTGTAACCCTGTCAAATCAAAAAGCAAGGGTGGTTGTTCCGTAACACTTTTGGTTTCTACCGAGGTAACGGTTGCCGTTGCGCTACGCTGAATAGCTTTAAGGGTATCATCAGCAAGTTGCTTTTCGTCCCATTTGGTAGCCGAAATGCTTTTAAAATCGACCTGCGATTTGTTGTGAGTTAATTGTATTTGCCAATACTTCTTTACCGTGAAATTCTTATTGTCAAGGTAGCGTTTGCATATCAAAGTCAATGTAGGCGTTTGCACTCTTCCGAGCGAATAAACACCGTTGCTTGCGGCAATGCTCAATGCTTGTGTAGCATTGATGCCCACAAGCCAGTCGGCACGGCTTCTGCCTTGTGCAGCCTGATACAAACCGTCAAATTTCTTTCCGTCTTTGAGGTTGTTAAAGCCCTGCTTTATTGCCTTTTCGGTAAGCGAGCTTATCCAAAGGCGTTCAAAAGGCTTGTTGCATTTGAGGTATTCATAAATGTACCTGAATATAAGTTCTCCCTCACGACCTGCATCGGTAGCAACAATAATGCTGTTGCTCTTATTAAAAAGTTGCTCGATAACTTTCAGTTGCTTTAGTGCGCCAGTATCGGCTGTATAGCCTTTGTCTTTTTTGACCTTACGAACGGTCAATAAAAAGGGGTTGGGCAATATCGGTAAAAATGATTTGTCAAATCCTGATATGCCGTAATCTTCGGGCATTCCAAGTCCTATTAAATGACCGAATGCCCAAGTAACAAAATAGCCGTTACCCATCAGGTAGCCATCCTTTTTTTCGGATGCTCCCAACAAGCCGGCTATCTCTCTTGCTACGCTTGGTTTTTCTGCAATAATTGTTTTCATATTTTACTACATTTTTCTGCCTTTGGATTTTGCAGGCGTTTCTGGTTTTTCCTGTTGCTCTTGCTGTTTTTTACTATCAGGATTTTTCTGCCCAGGCTTCAAAGGCTCTTTGATATTTTTGGTCGCTTCATTGGTTTTACCCTCAGAATTAACAGCGGTTTGCGTTTTATGAGCCTCGGTTGGTTGAGCCTGAGCTTTAACCTGGCTTGGAAACTGAAAGTTAATTTTACCAGTTTCTGCATTGAAAGTGATATAACCCTGATATGGTTGTCCTTTCTTATCCATCAATCCGTCAATGTAAACAGTTTGCCCGGCTTTGAAATCCTTATACTGCTCATCGGTCAATTCTTTGCCTCTGAATGTTTTCGGCACTTCCTGCTGTTGGCTTTGCTGATTACTTTGTTGAGCGTTCTGTTGGTTTGTTTGCGCTTGCTGATTGTTGTTGCTTCTGTCAAATAGGAACTCAACGTAACGTTTGTCTGCATTGAACTGTACAGTTGCAGAAAACTCTGTTCCTTTCGTGGAAATCATACCCTCTAAATAGAGCGGTTTGCCCTCCATTAGCTTTTGCTTTTGTTCCTCATTCAATTTTACGCCCTTAATTTCATTGGGAATTTTTACAAACTCCGTTCGCAATGCAATAACATCATTGGTCAGTCTATCAATACTGATAATGGATGGCATCAGCTCGCCAGTTTTGGAATTTGTCAGGTTAACGACACGTCCCATATTGCCTGTTTCGAGCAGATTTTTCTTGTCTTCATCAGTAAACTTGTGACCGAAAAACTCGAAGTGTAGGGTTGGTTCTTTTTTGATACCGTGTATTGCCACGATAACATTACCATCTTCGCCGTGCTGTAAAGACAAGCGGGCATCGGTGCGGAGGATAGAACCACCGAGGTTAATACCTATCGGCAAAAGTTCATTGGTTTTGTAACCTCGTAACAAAGGGTCGAGCAGGTTTCTCTTTTCAAGATATTCTTTGCTTAATCCGAGGTTTTTCATCGTGTCCCAATCAATCTGCTCCGGCTTGTAGCGGTATTCGCTTGTTTCCGTTGTTGTTTGTGTTGTTGCCATATTATTTTGATTTTCTTGTTTTTTATCCTGTTTTGGTTCTGCTTTCAATTCGTTTTCTTTCAGCACTTTTTCGCCTTCGGGGGTAGGCTTATCTACGTGCATTTGCAATTCCTGCGCTTTTTCGGCAGCAACCGGGGCAGGCACTTTGAAGAAAGTAAAGTTTGTGGGGTTTTTTAACTGGCTGAAAAAATTGGAAAAGAAGTTGGAAAATAAATCTCCGCTTTTGTCCACACGCATAAACTGGCTTTGGTTCTTCTTGGCGGGTTCTACGGTTTTCAATTTCCCGTTTTCGTCGATACTCTTTACTGCCTGGATTTTCATTTTTTCTTTATCCAGTACGAGCAATATGTCCGAGAGTTGCTCGGGCATTTCCTGTTTATTTGTTGTTTCTTCACTCATAATCTGAAAAATTTAAAATTTCAATGTCGAATGTAAAGGAAGCCTTCACTGATTTGCATTATGTGGCACTCAAAGGCTGTGTTTGTCATTGATTGGCATCCAGTTTAGGAAATGGTGGGTTAAAACTTTCCCTGATAAACTGATGCACATCGGACAATTTATAGTAAAGCTTTCCGCTGATGGTATAATATGGGAGCTTGCCTATGGAGCGATACCGTTGCAGCGAACGGTTACTGATTTTAAGCATTTGCAATAAATCCTGATTATCCAGTAGTTCTTCTCCGTCTATGCTGTTGCGTTTCTTTTGTAAATCGTCTATGTGGTTGCCGAGAATGTCAAGCCTGTCCATTATGCGTTCCATCCACGCCATAAATTCCATTTTATCGATATTCATACGTGTACGTTTTTAATGATTACCTGATTTCAACCTTCTGCCGTTTTCAATATAGCTTTTGCCTTTCGCCATAAGCTGTTCTACATATCCATCGGTCGTCTGCACGGCGTTAGCATTAAGCATTTCCTTGATAGCACCAATCGTATAGAAATACTGTCCGTAAATTTTTGAAAAAGCTAACTGCCCATTAGTACGCATCCGCCACAATGTTTTTTCGCTGATGTGGAGATATTGGCAGACTTCGTGATTGTTGAGCCACAAACTATCGTAGCTTTTATCTTCCAGTTTGAGGATATATTCGCTAATGGCTTTCAACCGTTCGTTAAGGTGTTTCCACACTTCTTCGTCAACTGTTATAATATTCATAGCACTGTTGTTTAATGTTCATAGTACAAAATTCAGAAGTGTGGCAGTGTTTGTCTGCCAATGCTTACCCATTGGTTTGGCAGTTTTTTGAAAATTTTCAAAAACAGTAAAAACCCTTGTTTGATAAGGGTTTCAGGATATTGTAGGTATTGTTGAATAGAGTTTTGTTACGATTTGCCAATTGACATATATGGGCAAAAGAAAAAAGCAGTACATTTCGGGTACTGCTTTTAAAACCTGTGCTTATATTGCTAAAGGTCTTTATCCATATATTCTTCGAGGGAAATTTTGAGCTGGTCTAAAAATGCCGTCTTGGAGCCAGCCCTTGTTTTCATCCGGTGGAAAGAATGATGTATATCGTTTAAGGGCGTTCGGAATAAAATTTGAAAAATCAATGCTAATTTTCTGATGCCTATTTTACCGTATGCAACGGAGTTAGAAGCGTACAAGGCATATATCAATTCTATAAGCGCATTTTGTGAATTAGTCCACGAAATGTCTTTGTTTGCATCTCCGTTTATTAAAATCGTGTCTGGATTTTTTTCCGGATTTATCTTGGTAAGCAAATAAGTATAAAGTAATTCATTGGCTATAATATGTGCAACTTTGTTATCGTAATAGGTAGAAAAGCTAAGGTCAATTTCAAATACGCCACTCTTTAAACCATCGTGGTAATTGATTTGTCCCAGCCTGAAATAACTTTGGTCACGGTCTGTTCTTCCGGAACGGTAATACCTATAAAAATACTCGTTGGATATGCTTTCCTTGTATTCGCATTTGAGGATTTTTAGTTGGCTTTCAAAGTAACTTTGGTGTATTTTTCCTGTACTTACAGGGCAGGTAGTTTCAATGCGGAATACTTTATTGTAATAAATAAGTTTTCCTAAAATTTGCGGCTTAATGTCCTTAAAAAAATGGATTTCCTGCTGCTCATCTTTAAAACCCGTTTGTAAAATTTTCATCTTTATGATATACAGCATTTCTTTCAGGAATAAGGTCATTTGGTAAGCCTCATCCGCAGTGTGCATCATTTGAGAAGATAGTTTATCTTCCTGACGCTGAATTTCCGATAATATTTTGTTCAACACGATTTCCATAGCTTTGTCTTTTAGAAGTTAGCATTACTTTTTTCGGAATTAACCTTCGTTGATTTGACAAAACTTGGAAATAATATTGAAACCAATACCACATATTACCCCCATATTGGGAGAAATTTATTTTTAACTGGCTCTTTTTGTGGACATTAGGAAAAACTAAAAAAGGCTAAGTATCACTATAACTTAACCCTTTTTTTATTAAATTTGCAGTATTGATTTACAAGGTAATCAAATGAAAACGAGTGCAGTAAGCACCATTACTAAATCGTTACTGATAGTATTTCTTGTTCTTGTAAACTACTCTTTATAAGTCACTTTGGACTTTATTAATCTTTTTATAAAAAAAAAGCAAAGCACTGTTACAATTAATTTTCCGTTGCTTTTTCAGATATGATCATTTTTCGTAACAACAGGTACAATGGTTTTTCTATCAGCAGGTAAACAAGGATAGCCAGGATCCACAAAAATGTAAAATTCCTGTCGGGAAATAAATGCCATTTATAAGTCAGTGCATTGACATAGTTGATATGGAAAAGATAAAAGGCAAAAGAAGCATTACCCAGTAATACCATTACACGGGTAGATAGCAGCCATTCAAACCATGTTTTTTCGGTGATCAAACCATACAGCAGCCACGCAACACAAACCGGCAATAGCAGGTTCCGGATCAGCAATCCGCCTATGACGTCGGTGCCGTGCTGGTAAATTGTTTTTTCAAACAGGCTAATGAAATAAATGCAACCAAGAGTAGCCACTACACCAATCCATGTTCTGTAACGTTGGGGAAAAGGAATAGATGGGCGTTGATGCTGTATGTAATGTGCCAGTAAAATGCCGGCAAAAAATTCTGCAAAGCGTCCACTGAAAGTACCATTGAGTACAAAGAACCAGGGATAGAAAAAAAGATCGTGGTTGCCATTCCATGCATGCCATCCGTAGCCAATACCCAGGGTAACCAGCAGCAGTAATAACAGGAACCCAACTGTTTTTACAATGCTTTTTTTCGACAGGTAATAAAAGAGCGGCGCCAGTGTATAAAAACTAAGTTCTACCGTCAGCGACCATGCCTGCGGAATACCATGCAGGTTGTAGCGGTCTGAAAATCCATGCCACAATGTATAGGTGAGAAAAGTAATAGTTGCATTGGGAAAACCCTGATCAATGTACTTGACAGAAAGTAGCAACAGGTAAATGGGAAATATGCGTGCCAGGCGTATCAGCAGGTAACGGGTATAGCTCCGGTGATCATTCATGGGCTTGTCTTCATACGTATATGCAATGAGAAAACCACTCAATACAAAGAACAATGAAACGCCCGTATGAAATTCATTGAAAAACCTGCTCATAATTTCAGGAAGCTGGTGATACCAGTACTTGCGGTGATGATACAGGAATACCATCGTGGCCGCTATGGCGCGGATACCGGTTAGTGCAGCAAATGTTCGCCGTGGCATAGGGATAAAAAAAACGGATAAGGTTCACTTATCCGTTCACAATATATAGTATAAACTGTTTGTGTAAAGGGCCGGTTGGTATTTATTGAATAATTACTTTCTGAATAACGGGTGTTTGGCCTGTTCCCTGCAATTGTACCATGCAGATGCCCTTGGCATTTACCGGTAACACAAGATCCACTCTGCCTGTACGTGCGCGTATATCACGTTGCAATAACACCCTGCCGTCAGATCCTACCAGCGTTACTGACTGAAAACTGCCATCTAGTTTAATACTCAGCACACCATTGTTAATAACAGTAGGATACACTGTATTGGCCGATGCATCGGTTACCTGTATGGTAATGATATTGGAGTAGGTCCATGTGCCGGATTGTTCTATCATTTTCAAACGGTACCATGCAGTACCATTGATCGCTACTGTGTGCAGGTAGTTGTAGGAAGAGCCATTGGGTGAACCGGTTGCAGCAACAGTGCCTATTTTCTGGAAATTAGTACCATCGTTGCTGTATTCTACTTCAAACGATTTGTTATCCTGTTCAAAAGATGTTTTCCAGGTCAGTGTTACAATACCGTCCCTGAGTCTACCTGTAAAATTGGTGAGTGTTACGGGTAGTGAAGCGCTTACCTGTACCTTGTATAAAGTGCCTGTGGAGGAAACTGCATACAACGCACCGTTCTCTGCTTCTCCAAAACCGGTAATGGAACCCGGTAAACCAGTCTGTATGGTAGCGTTCCAGCCACCGTTGCCATCAGGCTTTATTTTCCATACATTGCCGGAAATATAATCAGCACAGATGTAATAGCCTGTCAGCGCCGGATAATCGGGGCCACGGTAAACATAACCGCCTGTGATGGAAAATCCGCCGGTAGTACTGTTGTGCGGATATTCAAAAATAGGTAAAGTGTAATTGTTGATAGGCAGGCATCCACTGGTAGTATTGAAATCATGAGTGCCTTCATAACAGCGCCAGCCGTAATTGAGACCAGCCGTAGCATTTGCGGCTACAAAGTTTACTTCTTCCCATGCGCTTTGCCCTACATCTGCAATCCAGAGATCGTGTGTAACACGGTCAAAGCTCCAGCGCCATGGGTTGCGTAATCCTTTTGCAAATACTTCATCCAATACCATAGCGTCGGCAACAAAAGGATTATCAACAGGAATGGTATAGTAGGGAGGCGTATTGACATTGGTAACATTTATGCGTAATAATTTCCCCATATAGGAAAGGCCGTTCTGTGACAGGAAATCAGGATCGCCGGCACCACCACCATCACCCGTACCCAGGTACAGGTATCCATCGTTGCCGAAATTTAGCTTGCCACCATTGTGGTTGGTCCTTCCGGCAGGCTTAGGTAGTGAAAGTAATATCACTCCTGAACCGGCATCTGCCACATTGGGATCACCTGTACTGGTAGTATAGCGTGCAAGGGTAACATTACCAGTACCACTTGCTGTATAGAGCACAAAAAATTGCCGGTTAGTGGTGTATTGCGGATGAAAAGCGATGCTGAGCAACCCCTGTTCACCGTTTTCGGTTGTTACTCCTGAAAGATCAATAAACGACTGTGGCAGCAGTACTGTTCCATTATAAATACGGATAATGCCATTGTGTTGTGCAATGAACAACCGGTTACTGCCATCTCCGGCATTAACAACATCTACCGGGAATGATAATCCGCTGACGATGCTGTTAAAATCCAGTTGAGGCTGGGCGTGCAGTGTAGTACTGAGCGTTAGTGTAAACAGGATCAATCGGATCTTCCTGCCCAGATAAGTAAATCTTTGTTGCATAAAAACATGATTTAAATGATGTTGCAGGAACGGACTGTGGATGTTATTCGGGAGCTAACAGAAAGTATCAAAACCAGTGCCGGGAAGGGGCGGGTTTGTTGTTGCGGGTTCGTGAATTGTGAGTCGTGAGTGATCGTTGCTATTACTGGCTGTAGCTTTTTTGTGAAAGGTCAAGCGTAAATCGTCAGTGGTGAATACTGAATGGTCAATAGTTTCTGATTTCCTTGTCGAACTTTCTATATTTTGTATGCTCTTTTGGCTTTCCTCTGAACCTTGAATCTTGTCTCTTGTCTCTTGTTAGGTTTCATACCTCTGACCTCCGCCTTCGGCTTTGCAATAAAAAACAAAAAGGCCGCTTCGGGGAAGCAGCCCTTTGTTAAATATATGGGGAATAAACTTATAAAGTTTTCAGCACGTCGTTCATGCTTCTTACAGCATCTGCGCTTTTGTTGAACAGTGCCTGCTCTTCAGCATCCAGGCCAAAGTCGAGAATTTTTTCCCAGCCATTTTTGCCAATAATAACAGGAACGCCTAAGCAGATATCGTTCTGACCATATTCACCTTCCAGGGATACGCAGCAGGTGAACAGTTTTTTCTCATCACGAACAATGCTTTCTACCAGTGCAGCTCCGGCAGCTCCGGGTGCATACCAGGCAGAAGTTCCGATCAGTTTGGTAAGAGTAGCCCCACCTACCATTGTATCTGCTACGATTTGTTTTTGCTGATCAGCACTCAGGAATTTTGTAACAGGGGCACTGTTCCAGGTAGCCAGACGGATCAGGGGGATCATTGTAGTATCACCATGACCACCTACTACTACCGCATTCAGATCGGCAGGGCTTGCACCCAGGTGTTGGCTTAACTGATATTTGAAACGGGCACTGTCGAGAGTTCCACCCATACCGATGATACGGTTTTTGGGTAAGCCGGTAGCTTTCAGGGCCAGGTAGGTCATAGTGTCCATCGGGTTGCTGATCACAATGATGATGGCATTGGGAGAATGCTTCAGGATGTTTTCAGCTACGCCTTTTACAATACCGGCGTTGGTTCCAATCAGTTCTTCACGGGTCATACCTGGTTTACGGGGAATACCGGAAGTGATCACCACTACATCAGAACCTGCAGTTTTTGAATAATCGTTGGTGCTGCCGGTAATGCGGGTATCGAAACCCAGTAGTGCGGCAGTCTGCTGCATATCCTGGGCCTTGCCTTCAGCCAGTCCTTCTTTAATGTCTAATAATACCAGTTCTGTGGCCAGCTCTTTCCGGGCAATATTATCAGCGCAGGTAGCACCTACGGCACCGGCACCTACAACAGTTACTTTCATCAGAAAACAATTTTATGAGGAATAATTAATTATTGGCGCTGCAAAGGTAGGTGCAGAAGGCCAGATTTTGGGCCCGGTTGTAATTAAAATGTGAACAGGAAAGTGTGTGCAAAATACAGATCACACAGTAGCGTGCAGGCATATGCCGGGTCTTTTCATGTCCGTACCAATGCTGTTTGTACAGTTGATTACCAGCTTAATTAGTGTTTGTCACCAAATGATTCCAGCAACTTATCAACTTTCACATTGCCTTCAAAAGTAGTGACCAGGCTGCCGTTTTTATCATACAGCGCAAGGTAGGGCAGGCTGTTCATTCTGAAAAAGGGAATCAGCAGGAACTTGGTATCACGACCTATCCTGATATTGCTGTATTTCTCCAGTTTAAATTCTTTATAAAAGGCCTCGATCTCGTCAGCCGGTTGGTAAGATGCCAGTATGATCTGGTACTTTTTCAGGTCGTCCATACGCGCCAGCATATCCTGTGTCTGGTGTTTACAATGGTCGCACAGTGGACTGAAAAACATCAGGATAACGGGTTGGTGTTTTTTCAGCATCTCTTTGGTCAGCGTGGTGCTGTCCAGTTGTTGCAACTGGATGGGAGGTACTGTGGGGTAACGTTTATAAGGAGGTAAAGAGTCGTTTTGTGCAGTAGCAGACAGGATACTGATAGACAGGAAAAAGGCGCAAATGAGTTGTTTCATATTCTTAAAGGCTTTGGCCGCTTTTACAACGACCCGATACACAAATATAGTATAGGACATAAAAGTAAGGAAGTCAGTTTGATAAGCAACAGGTGTTAACTGCCGCTTTAACAAAACCATTTTAACATGTTAATGCATTAAAAAAATTTGCTTGCTGTACGAATAGATCATAGATTTACGAAAAATTCGTAGTTATATGGAAAAACTTACTCCCCAGGAAGAAGAAGCCATGATGGCGGTATGGAAAACGGGTGAGGGTAACGTAAAAATGTTCCTTGAAAATATGGAGCCTCCGCGGCCGCCTTATACCACCCTGGCATCGACCATCAAAAACCTTGAGAAAAAAGGTTTACTGCAAAGCAGGCTGATCGGCAATGCATACCTGTACCAACCCGTGGTATCGGAAGAAGATTATAAAAAGAGCTTTATGAGTGGGGTGGTGAAAAATTATTTTGCTGACTCGTATAAAGAACTCGTAAACTTCTTCGTAGAGCAGAAAAAATTAAGCCCCGACGAGTTGCAGGAGATCATCAATATGATTGAAGGAAAAAAATAATCACCTGGTTGATCATTATTAAACTGTAGTTGTATGCCGTATCTCGCCCAATATTTCATCAAGCTGTCAATAGGACTGGGTGTTGTATATCTTTTTTATGCGCTGGTATTACGCCGGTTAACATTTTACAACTGGAACCGGTGGTACCTGCTGGGGTATTCAATACTGGCTTTGCTGATACCCTTTGTAAATATATCACCTGTACTGGAAAACCACGACTGGAGTAATATTTATATGGTGCAGATAGTGCCGGTAATGGGTGCTTATACTGCCAGAGAATCTGTCGGCCCATCTGCAGCAGTGATTGCGTGGAGTGTGTTGGCAATCATATTAGGTATTGGCATTGTTATCATGTTGCTGCGTTTACTGATACAATATACGTCATACAGAAGGGTAAAGAGATCTGCTGCGCTTTTGTCGGATGATACTGTAAAGGTATACCAGGTAGATAAAGACATTGTACCTTTTTCATTTGGCAATTCCATTTTCATCAATCATCACCGATACGATGAAACAGAATTAAAAGAAATCATACGCCACGAATTTATCCATGTAAAACAACGTCATACCATTGATGTACTGTGGAGTGAATTATTGTGTGTACTCAACTGGTACAATCCCTTTGCATGGCTTATTCGTCGTTCTATTCGACAGAATCTTGAATTTATTGCAGACCACCAGGTATTGCAGACAGGATTGGATCGCAGGCAGTATCAATATATGTTGCTGAAGGTAGTAGGTGGCTCTGCATTTGCCATCGGCAACCAGTTCAACTTTTCCGCACTCAAAAAAAGAATAGCCATGATGAACAAGATCCGGAGTGCCAGGATCAATGCCGTGCGGTTCCTGTTTGCATTACCATTGCTGGTAGTACTACTGCTGGCATTTCGCAATGTAATAGCCGATAACGGATCAGATGGTCAGACAGAAGCAGTCATTACCGGCCTGGTCATTGATGCTGTGTCTATGCAGCCGCTCAGCGGTGCGGTTATCAGCAGTGAAAAAGACAACCTGCAAACCCTGACTGATGAAAAAGGCTATTATAAGATTAAACTATCGGGTGTTACATTCCCTGTTAAATATGCTTTTTCCGTTAAAAAAGAAAACTACCAGTCTACGGTAGCTGCCGGCACTGTAGGCGGTCATAAAAATGGTAATACAATAGAGGTGATTGATTTTGTAGGGTTGACAAAAAGTGATGGCAGCACTGGTAATAACTCATTTATATGGTCCAGCGTAAAAACAAACCTGCAACGCGAAACTTCTTATGAAGATGTAGTGAATGCTTTTGCTGAAACGCAGAAAAGTATACAGGAAAATAATAAAATACAGGAACTGGCCATGGCATCAAAAAAGCCTTACTGGGTGGGTGCCGGTAAAAGTTATGTGTTTACAGCTGCCGGTGGTTATGCCAGTGTAGATGGGTTAACGGATATTGTGTTTGTAGATGGTAAACAAATGACTGGTGAAGAGGTGAACCGCACTATTACGCGTGACAAAGTGGTATCAGCAGAAGCTACAGAAGCAGCAAATGCCGTACGTAAATATGGTATCAATAAAGCAGTACTGGCAATTTATAGCCGCAACAAAGCCATAGTAAGTGATACCATTCCTGTGCCGGGTAAGGTAGTGCCGGCACAAGGAGGAAAACCTGTTGTGCAGAATATTACCAGGGATTCCGCTTTTTTCATGGATGCCAGTTTAAATGGACCCGGCGCACCCGGCAAGAGGGTAGGGGTACTGAACCTTACGTCTGGCATTAATACCTCCGAGCCATTGGTCTTTGTGGATGGAAAAGAAATACCACCGGGAGACTTACAAAAGCTGGATAATAACAATATCCAAACGATTACCATATTAAAGGATTCTTTGACATCTACCTACGGTGAAAGAGGAAGGAACGGGGTAATCCTGATAGAAAATAAAAAGAAAGCAGAACCAACCCCGCCGGCTGAACAATGGCAGAAACTCCAGCCGGTTCAATTGAAATTACAAGCCATGTCATCAGGTTTGCAGCAACCAGGTAAAGAAGTAATGCAGTTTAAAGGTACGTTGGATCTGAATCGCACCCCAATGTTATACATTGTAGAGGGAAAACGGTTCGAAAATGTAAGCATTAATGAAGCGCTGGGCGGGCGGGATGCAGATGATATTGAAACACTTGACGTAGTGAAACCATCAGAAGCTGTGGAAAAATATGGCGCTGCAGGACGTAACGGAGTAATATTGATTAGTCTGAAAAAGCATAATAAACCGGAGAATCGGATTTTAAAAACTGATGCTATTTACCTGCGTGGAACTCCTACGCCCCATAAATGATCCTTTTTTTCAGAATACCTATATTAATAAAGATTACCTGCTGTTCTGCGTTTACCGTTTACATTACTTGTTCCCTTTTTTGTTCTGTTCACATTTTGCTGTAGTTTTGCCGCCCCGGAAGCTGTAAGGCACTGGTTTATACCAGCCGCAGATACAAAGCGAATCCGGAAGCAAACATTACTTTACATTCTCAAATTCAAACTGTTATAATGGCAAGTACTTCAGATATCAGCCGTGGTATGATCATTAAACTGGACGGCAGCCTTTACACTGTAGTAGAGTTCGGCGAAAATAAAACCGCACGTGCTGCTGCAAAAGTGTGGGCCAAGCTGAAAGGAGTTGACAATAACCGCAGTATCGAAAAAACCTGGAACAGTGGAGATAACATTTTCCCGGTTCGTGTTGAACGCAAAACTTTCCAGTACCTGTATAAAGACGATACCGGTTACAATTTCATGGACAATGAAACTTTTGAACAGATTGCCCTGGCTGAAAACCTGGTAGATGCCCCCCAGTTCCTGAAAGAAGGGCAGGAAGTATCTGTACTGATCAATACAGAAACCGAGCAGCCTATGAGTGTGGAACTGCCCGATAAAATTGTTCTGAAAGTAACTTATTCAGAACCCGGCGTAAAAGGCGATACTGCTACCCGTACCCTGAAACCCGCTACTGTAGAAACCGGCGCTACTGTGAACGTACCTTTGTTTGTAAACGAAGGCGAACTGATCAGGGTAAATACCAAGACTGGTGAATACGTAGAGCGTGTAAAAGAATAAAGCTTCCTGCTAACAATATGACGGACAATGAGAATAACTTCCATTGTCCGTTTTTTTCATTAGCTATTGTACATTAGCATATTAAACAGGTGTTTTTAGGTAATTTTAATGTGTTATCCTTATCTTAGCCGCCTGTTTAACCGGAACCCAACCCCGGCACTTAAAAAAATTTAACAGATGGATTTTAAACAAATTCAGGAGTTGATCAAAATGATCAACAAATCCAACATCGGCGAAGTGACCATTGAAGAAAAAGGCTTTAAACTCACCATTAAGCAAAAAGAAGAACCAGCTCAGAACGTAATTGCTGCGCCATTTCAGGCACCTGCTGCTGCTTATGCACCTGTTGCACAACCTGCTGTACAGGCTGCGGGCAATGCCCCTGCTGCTGAAAAAGCCAAAGCTGCAGAACCTGCTGCCGACAACCTGGTAACTATTAAAAGCCCGATGATCGGAACATTCTACCGCAGTTCATCACCCGGCAAACCTTCTTTTATAGAAGTAGGTGATGAGATCACTCCGGGTAAAGTAGTTTGCATTATCGAGGCTATGAAACTCTTTAATGAAATTGAAAGTGAAGTAAAAGGCCGCATTGTAAAAGTGCTGGTAGATGATGCTTCTCCCGTTGAATACGATCAGCCTCTGTTTCTTGTAGAACCCGCTTAATTTGGGAATTTGAAAGTGTGGCAATTTGAAAATGAACGTAATGTTCGTTTTGTTTTTATTTACCCTTTTTTCAGATTTTCAAATCATCAAATTTTCAAATTAAAAGGATGTTTAAGAAAGTATTAATAGCGAATCGCGGAGAGATTGCCCTGCGGGTAATTCGTACCTGCCGGGAGATGGGGATTAAAACAGTAGCTGTTTACTCTACTGCTGATAAAGACAGCCTGCATGTAAAGTTTGCAGATGAAGCCGTTTGTATCGGAAAGGCTGCCAGTAGTGACTCATACCTCAATATTCCGCATATTATGGCGGCTGCCGAGATCACCAATGCCGATGCGATCCATCCCGGCTACGGTTTCCTGGCCGAAAATGCACGTTTTGCCGAGATCTGCGGCGAACACAATATCAAATTTATTGGCCCTACACCCAACCAGATCCGCTCTATGGGTGATAAGATCACTGCCAAAGAAACCATGATCCGCGCTGGTGTACCTGTGGTACCCGGTGGGGAAGGATTGCTGGAAAGCCTTGATCAGGCTAAATCACTGGCACGTGAAGTGGGCTATCCCATCATTCTGAAAGCTACTGCTGGTGGTGGTGGTAAAGGTATGCGTGTGGTTTGGCATGAAGAAGAGATCGAGCGCGCTTACAATACCGCTAAAGCTGAAGCCGGCGCTGCCTTTAAGAACGATGGTATCTACATGGAGAAATTTGTGGAAGAACCACGACATATTGAGATACAGGTAGCGGGCGACCGTTACGGTAAAGTTTGTCACCTGAGCGAGCGCGACTGTTCTATTCAGCGCCGCCACCAGAAACTGGTAGAAGAATCACCTTCTCCTTTCATGACGCCCGAACTGCGTCAGCGCATGGGTGATGCCGCTATCAAAGCTGCATCTGCCATCGGTTATGAAAGCGTTGGTACTATCGAGTTCCTGGTAGACAAACACCGCAATTTCTACTTCATGGAAATGAATACCCGTATCCAGGTAGAACATTGCGTAACAGAAGAAGTGACCAATTTTGACCTGATCAAAGAACAGATCAAAATTGCGTCCGGTGAAGCGATCAGCGGTCTGAACTATGAACCGCAGATGCACGCCATCGAATGCCGTATCAATGCCGAAGATCCTTACAATGATTTCCGTCCCAGCCCGGGCAGGATCACTGTACTGAATCAGCCCGGTGGTCATGGTATTCGTGTTGATTCACATGCCTATGCAGGTTATGTGATCCCTCCATACTACGATTCAATGATCGCAAAGATCATTGCTGTAGCACGTACACGTGAGGAAGCTATCAATACCATGAGCCGTGCGTTGAGTGAATACGTAATTGAAGGTGTAAAAACCACCATTCCGTTTCACCAGCAACTGATGCGTAATGAAGATTTCCGCAAAGGAAACTTCAATACCAAGTTCCTCGATACCTTTAAAATGGTATAATACAAAAAGCCACCTCCGGGTGGCTTTTTTCTTTGTATAGCTGTAAATATTTGCTGCTTACTGGCCCTTCTTTTTGCCTTTGTCCTTTTTCTTCTCTGCTTTTTCCTGTTTCTCTTCGTCTTTTAAGGTCTTGTATTTTGCCTGTTGTTCGGGTGTAAGGATGCCCGCTAGTTTATCAGTGTGTTGCTGAGACAATGTTTTTTCTTTTTCCTTTTTCTGTTCTTTGGTCAGCGTTTTGTCTGCTTTCAGTGCATCTTTGGATTTCTTGTAAGCATCTTTTTCTTCTTTCCATTTTTTAGCCTGTTCTTTCGACAAGCCAAGTTGATCGGTTTTCTTCACTTTAGCGGTGGTGTGCTTATCGTTGCGGATGGTGTCGCGTTTTGTCTGCGCTTGCACGGCAACGGTAAGTGCTATCAGCATCGCAAATAAGGCAATTGTTTTTTTCATACTGTTTATTTAGATAGATATAAAGTTATCGATTATTCGATGTACTGTCTTTGGGTGGTGATTGTCTTTTCCAGGCATTTAATTGCTTTTTTTGTTCATCTGTCAGTATTTGGTTCAGCTCCCGGCGGTCGTTGAATTCCTGAATGGCGCGGCGCCGTAACAGGAGAAGAAGCCGCTGCCGCTGCTCGGGCGTTATGCGCAGGGCTTTCCAGTGTTCTAAAAGGATTTGCTGTTCCCGGTCGGGACCTAAAGCAGGTTGTATCCTTACCTGGGCCGTTGCGCCTATGGTGATTAACAAACAGAATATTATCAGCACTGGTTTCATGGCAACCCTGATTAGCCAGTATAGGACGGGAAAAAGACGTAAAAGTTTAAATGAATTGCCTGAAGTAATAGTCATAAAAAAGCCGTTAACTGCCTGTTGCGTATGTTAACGGCTTTTGAAAATATTGTGCTAGTGATCGTTATAACAATGACACTGTCAGACTGTCCAGCAGTGCTTCTGCCTGGTAAAATGAGGCCAGTCTGCGGATCACTCCTTCTACCAGTGCATCGGGACAGGAGGCACCGCTGGTAAGCAATATGCGTACGGGCAACTGTGCCGGCAGGTAACCGGTGGTCAGCTGTTCCTGTTTTTCATGAAAATTATAATGCAGTATGTCTTTGTCTGATACCAGTTTATCGGGCGAATTGATAAAATAAGCGGGCAGTTTTTCCTCGCACAGTTCCACCAGGTGTGTACTGTTGGACGAGTTGTAACCACCTACTACAATGGCAAGATCAGCCGGTGTTTGCAACATGCCTGTTACTGCTGTCTGGTTATCGTTGGTGGCATAACACAGGGTATCGCGGGTATCGGCAAAACGTTCACCGATATTATTATCTGTCAGCCCGTAATGGGACGCAATGGTGTTCTTTAAAAAATCGGCAATGGCCTGTGTGTCAGATGCCAGTTGAGTGGTTTGGTTTACCACACCAATACGCTGCAGATCACGGGTTATATCAAATCCGGCAGAATACCGGCCTGCAAAAGCAGTATAAAATGTTTCAGGCTCCTTTTCACCGGTAATATATGCTGCCAGTGCCATGGCTTCCTGCAGGTCATTTACAATAACAGAGGGGGCATTGCTGGCTGCGTGCGAAAAGGTAGCCCTGGTCTCTTCGTGTTTGGGTTTGCCATGAATTACGATCGTATAACCTTTCTGTGCTATCTGCTCGCTGCGGTTCCATACCTTCTCTACAAAAGGGCAGGTAGTATTGTATTTTTCGGTGGGAATGCCCAGTGTATTCAGTTGACGCTCTATTTCCAGCGTGGTGCCAAAGGCTGGTATAATAACAATATCATCCGGCGTGAGCGATTCAAATGGTACCAGTTGTTTGCCATAGGTATCCTGTAGAAAATGCACACCTTTTTGTTGCAGATCAGCATTTACCTGTGGATTGTGGATCATTTCACTCAACAGGAATATCCTTTTGCCGGGATTTTCCTCAATGGTGCGAAAAGATATTTCAATGGCATTTTCCACGCCATAACAAAAACCGAAATGACGTGCCAGGTAGATCTGCAGCGGACCCAGATCCAGCAGGGTAGGCGTAAAGTCCTTTTTCATCTTATCCTGCTGCTTACGCCTGTTTTTAACGGCACTGATCAGCGGACTGCGGTATATTACCGGAACATTAAACGTTTTCATGTGTTACTCTATGATTTCCCGTGCTGAAGGAACATTTTTTGTAATGGTTGAATATTCCTGCGGCGCAACAAAGGTACAAAGTTGCGGGGAATGCTCATTTGCAGGCAGGAAACTCTATATTCGTAGTAGTTTCACTTCTCCGGTTGCCTGCTGATGATTATTATTTCAAGCGCGGAAAAAAGCAGTTGCACGCACCAGCTGCCATGGCGTTATCAATGAACAGGATTCAGTAAAAAATGCATATGAAGAACTTATTTACACCGGTTGAATGGAGTATTAACACAAATGTATACGAGGTAAACGTACGTCAATACACAGATCAGGGAACTTTCAGCGCTTTTGCACAACACCTGCCGCGTTTGCGGGAAATGGGAGTAGATATATTGTGGTTTATGCCCATTACGCCTATCAGCCGGGAAGGCAGGTTGGGAATATTGGGCAGCTATTATGCCTGTTCAGATTACACGGCCATCAATCCAGAATACGGTACGCTGGACGATTTTAAGATCCTGATAAAACATGCCCATGAACAGGGATTTAAGGTGATCATTGACTGGGTGGCCAATCACACCGGGCTTGATCATGTATGGGTTACTTCACATCCTAATTTTTATAAGCGGAACGCAGAAGGTAAATTTTATGACAGCAATGGCTGGAAAGATGTGATCGATCTGAATTACTATGATCATGAGCTGCGAAGCTATATGATCGATGCCATGACTTTCTGGGTAAAAGAATGTGATATTGACGGTTTTCGTTGCGATATGGCACACCTAGTACCACTGGATTTCTGGCGACAGGCCCGCACAGCACTGGAAAAGGTAAAGCCATTATTCTGGCTGGCTGAAACCGACGATATGAACTATATGACGGTATTTGACTGTCATTATACCTGGCGCTGGATGCACGAAACGGAAAAGTATTTTGCCGGCAGCAGTTCGATGGATAAACTGATCAATATCCTGAACCAGTATAAAAAAGATGCTCCTGAACAAACGCAGCACCTGTATTTTACCACCAATCACGATGAAAACAGCTGGAACGGTACAGAGTATGAAAAATATGGCGAAGCTGCGCTGACATTGGCTGTATTCAGTGCCACCTGGGATAGTATTCCTTTAATTTACAGTGGCCAGGAATTACCTAACCGCAAACGGCTCCGCTTTTTTGAAAAAGACCATATTGAATGGAATGATATGCCAACGCTGCATAACTTTTACCGCGCGCTGCTGCAGCTACGCAAAACACATCCTGCATTAAAAGCCGGTAAACTGGCCATGCCGCAATGGGTGCCTACCAATGTGGGCAATTATGTACTGTCTTTCATGCGTCGCTGGCAGGGGAAAGATCTGCTGGTATTGCTGAACCTGTCGCCCAACAACCTTTTTGTACAATTACCACAGGGATATGTAACCGGTTATTTTACCAATATTTTTGATGGTCAGCAGATAGAAATGGTACCACAGGTATCTGTTGAACTGAAGAGCTGGGGGTATAAGGTGTTGGTGAATTAAGAGAGTTTCGGGTTTGAGGTTGCTTGTTTCGGGTTGGGAATCGTGAGTCGTGAATCGCCAGTGGTGAGTGATCGTTGCTATTACCGCCTGTAGCTTTTTTTGTGAAAGGTCAAACGTGAAACATCAAACGTGAATCGTCAGTGGTAAATACTGAATAGTCAATAGTTTCTGATTTCCTTGTCAACCTTTTATATTTTGTATGCTTTTTTGGCTTTCCTTGAACCTTGCCCTTAAACCTTGCTGCTTGTGCCCTATCAGACCAGAGCTTCGGGCTGCGTGCGAATAGACAATGTCGCTTCAGCCTTCAAACAATCAAACCATCAAACAATCAGGTAGCCCATTTTCAAATCACTTAGTTTTCCTTCAAATTATGATTACACAAGCACGCTTTTGTTTTCCAACATTATGCCGGTTTGATTAGTGGCTGTAAACCAGTTTTTTATAATTGATGCAGAACTGTATTTTGTCAGCTATTGATACAGTTGTGCGTACGGTTTCAATAAAAAAAGCCCGCTCTGTTGGAGAGCGGGCTTTGTATGAAAGACAGATCGTCTTTAGTTAGCGTTATTAAGATTGATCACAATCGGGTAAACTCCTTCATAACCGGGATACACACCGTCAATTTTTACAGTACCGCCGTCGGCTGTTTCTACTGCTTTTCTGAAATCGTCCACATTCTTTATTTCTTTTCCATTGGCTTTCAGGATCACATAACCTTCCTGCACACGTACTTTGCTGAAAACGCCGCGGCTGCTGATGGATTTGATCATTACACCACCATTCACACCCAATTCCTTAGCCTGCTCTTTACTGATGCTCTGCAATTCTGCACCCAGTTTGTCCAGTATAGAAGTTTTTACTACTTCAGTAGTGCCGGCAGAGTTGCGCAGGGTTACATTGGTACTATATTCCTTACCATCGCGTCTGTAAGTAACGCTGATCTTATCGCCAGGGCGGAAAGTAGCGATCTGGCCTACCATATCGGCAGCATTCAGTACAGGTACGCTGTTGATTTTGGTAATGATATCACCTTTTTTGATACCTACACTGGCAGCTGCACCATCTGCAGGTACATCCATTACATATACACCTTCACCTTCAGTAATACCGTTCTGCGATTTTACTTCATCACTCAGGTTTTCGCGGGGATAGTTAATACCCAGGAAGGCGCGTTGTACAGTACCGAACTTCATCAGGTCGGCAACTATTTTCTTTACAATGTTTACCGGGATGGTAAATGAGTAACCTGCATAAGCGCCGGTAGGAGATGCAATGGCTGAGTTGATACCGATTAATTTACCATCGATGCTGATAAGCGGACCACCACTGTTACCGGGGTTTACAGCCGCATCGGTCTGGATAAAAGATTCTACCGGGGTATTGCTCTGGCGGCTGTTGATGTCCAGAGTTCTGCCTTTGGCACTGATAATACCGGCTGTAACGGTAGTTTCGAGTGTTAAAGGATAACCTACTGCCAGCACCCATTGGCCAACCTTGGTTTCATCAGAATTACCATATAACAGGAATGGCAAACCTTTGGCTTCAATTTTTATTACCGCCAGGTCACTGCTGGGGTCAGCGGCAACCAGTTTAGCCTTAAATGACTTTTTATTATTCAGGGAAACAGTGATCTCATCAGCACCATCTACCACGTGGTTGTTGGTAACAATATAACCATCTTCGCTGATGATGGCACCTGAACCGGATGCTGCCTGTGGCACAGAACGCATGCGGTTGCCAAAGAAATCATCTATATCCAAGTCGGGGAACAGGTTGCCAAACGGGCTGTTGCGCGGCAGGTTGTTGGTAGCTGTGCGCGTGGCCTTGGTTTTAATATGCACCGTGGCAGGAATGGCTGCACCGGCTGCTGCGGTAAAGTCTGCGGGACCTGCTTCACCTGTCAGGCCGTTAAAACCTGCATAGTTGGAGGGAACCTTGCCCGAATCGGTAGAAGAAGGCTGGTATGTATACTCCTGGCTTCTTACATAACGGTTATAGCCCCACATAGTAACTACCGATGTAGTAGCACTAAGCAGTACAATGGTTACTATCTGTTTCAAATTCATAATACTGTAAAATTTATTGTAAACATTCGATTTCAAAATGCATGCCTGAAGCATAAACAAAATAACACATGAAATTTTGTTACCTACTGTCAGTCATGGAGTTTAACATATAATTTACTAATGTCTTCGTAGTTCTGCTCTACAAATTTAATAAAGAATCACCCGGTCTCAAAAATGCGCGTTTTGAACGGTAAAAACTAACGGTTTTTTAAGAAATTACCGCATCGGGCAGGTGAAAAAATTACAGTGCACTTTTGACAAAATTTCATAAAGCCAGTAAAAATTGCATGGTATCCACCCCGTCGGCATAATCTGTAAGGGTAGGTTGCTGGGCGTCTCCAAAAGGAATATGATCATTGCCGGCAATGGCCTGGATATCCTCATTTTGCTGTAACCCTTCCAGCACAGCAGCTTTGTCTGTATAAAATTCATAATTCAGCTGGCTGATGGGAGAAAACACCGGTTGGCTTTCAAACAATACAATAGACCCGTTGGTCATGTAATACTTTTTGTTGATGATCAGCGTAGCCAGTACATAGTCGTAATTGTTCTTGTACTTGTGGTGATCGGCCAGGTAGTTGTATTTTTTGAATGTTTCCAGCAGGGGCAGAAAGTCATATCCTTCGGGCAGGTAAAGCTTGGTTACATTGCGGCAACCCAATCCAAAGTACAGGTAAACATCGTCGGCCAGTTTTTCCAGTTCCTGTATGGTTTCGTTGCCGGTAAGAATGGCAACCGAAGTGCGGTTGCGGCGTACTATATGCGGGAAACGTCCAAAGTAATAATCAAAATAGCGTGCAGTATTGTTGCTGCCGGTAGCAATATAGGCATCACGGTTTTTCAGCAGTTCGGCAAATGATACATATTCTGCTACTGCCGGTTCCCAGTCGATCATTTGCTGCACCAGGTGATGTAGCAGTACATCATCCTTGGACGAAAGTTTGATGGTTTGTTTTTGTCCGGCCATAAAAGCGCAGAGAAAATCATGAAATCCTACCAGCGGTATATTTCCTGCCATCACAATACCTATGTTGACAGGTTTGAGGTTTTCTGCCGGTACCTGGTATTGCTGTGCCCAGGCTGTAAGTTTGTCGGCCTGCAGCATCTGTTGCGCAATGGCTGTTGATGCGGTGTGGATAAACTCTGGTATAAACCATCCATTCTTTTGAGAAGCCCTCTCCACTGCGGCCTGCCATTGTTCATTACCCGATAAAATGTACCCGCCGGTACGTACCAGTAAATCGATTCGTTGTTGTAAATGCATTTCCACCGTATATTTGTGCTGCAAAATAACTGTATTCAATCCATTAAAATTCCAGCAAACTATGGCTATAAAAATAACGGAAGAATGTATCAATTGCGGAGCATGTGAGCCGGAATGTCCCAATAACGCTATTTATGAGGGTGGGGTAGAATGGGCCATTGCTGATGGTACTACCGTAAAAGGTTCCTTTACCATGATGGACGGCTCTGTAGTAAACGCCGACCAGCGCTTTGATCCCGTTAGTGTTGATACTTACTATATTGTTCCCAACAAATGTACTGAGTGCCAGGGCTTTCACGAAGAACCCCAATGCGCAGCCGTTTGCCCGGTTGATTGCTGTGTTCCCGATGAAATGTACCGCGAAACGGTAGATGAACTGATGGGCAAAAAGGAAAAACTGCACGTATAAACACCGGAAATCGCTGTTTAAACCGCAAAATTTTAATGCCTGTAAAATTTGGAAACAGGCTTTTGAATATAGTAACTTAGAAGTACATCAATAGTAAATGTAGCCTTGTGCTACTCTTTGAGGCGGGTGATATTTCCCGCTGTGCAAAGGTGAAGGAGCAACGACCTTCACCTTTTCTTTTTGATCACACGTTACGCGGATTTTACAAAGGCTTTGCTGATAACTTATGTGTATCTCCGCGTCTGTATTCGTTTCTGTGTTAATCTGTGGTCAAATCTGCGAGCATCCGCACAATCTGCCATCAATTGAATCCATCTCATCCGTGTTCAAATCTGCGCCTTCAGTAATATATTTGTTGAAATTTATATCGTTACCTCATTGTATTACCAGATCTATTAAAACTACCATCACCAAAGATGAAACCTGTTATTGCATTGGTTACCGGCGGATATTCAGGAGAGGCCGTGATTTCCTATAAAAGCGCAGCTACAATTGAACAGAATGTGGATACCGATAAATATGAGGTCTATAAAATAGATATCACCCCACAGGGATGGTTTTACGATGATAACGGTACTAAAAATACAGTTGATCGCAACGATTTCTCCATTACCATCGCCGGTAAAAAAATACAGTTTGATGCCGTATTGATGGGGATGCATGGTACACCGGGTGAAGACGGACGCCTGCAAGGGTATTTTGACCTGGTGGGTTTGCCTTATACATCCTGCGATGCTGCTACTTCTGCACTTACATTTAACAAACGCTATACTGTAGCAGTTGCTGCCTTTGCCGGTATCAATGTAGCAAAATCGCTGCACCTGTTCAAACATACACCAGTAGCACCGGCCGATATCCTGCAACAGTTAGCGTTGCCGGTATTTGTAAAACCCAATAATGGTGGCAGCAGTATCGGTATGAGCAAAGTAACTGCCGGCAGCCAGTTGCCCGAGGCATTGGAAAAAGCTTTTAAAGAAGATGACCAGGTGCTGGTTGAAGAATTTATTACAGGCCGTGAATTTACCGTGGGTGTATTCAAAACTCCCCAGGAGATCATTGTACTGCCGCTGACTGAAGTGCGTTCAAAAAACGAATTTTTTGATTTTGAAGCCAAATACCAGGGCAAAAATGAAGAAACCACCCCGGCTATAGTAGATGAGCACATTGCTGAAAAAGTAAGGGTCGCTGCCAGGAAAATTTACCAGGTATTCAACTGTAACGGGGTGATCCGTATTGATTTTATCTTCAATGAGGATAAAAACGAACCTTATATGCTGGAAATCAATACGATACCGGGTCAGAGTGAAGCCAGTATAGTACCCCAGCAGGTGCGGGTAATGGGCTGGACGCTGAAACAGTTTTATTCAAGCCTGATTGAAGATGCCCTGGGCAGACGTAAACGTTAACAGTTTGGTATATGCTGTTAAAATTGTGTACATGGCATAATTTTTTCTCATAAGCTGCAATATTTCAACAACAGGACGTTTTAACCACGTTGATAATATATTTACATTGTGACCTGTTGTAGCAACAGGTACCTTGTTGGTCCCTGACATTCTATTTGTAAATTAAATATAGTTTGTGTTCAAATTCATTACCGGTAAACCCCTTTGGGCAAATATCCTGTTCAGTATCGGCGTGGTAATTGTTATCTTTTTTGTTTTCCTGCAGTCGCTGAACTTTATTACCAGGCATGGTGATACATTGACCATTCCTGCTGTTACCGGCAAATCGTTCAATGAAGCAAAAGCTGCCCTGGAAGCAAAAGGCTTTGAAGTGCAGATACAGGATTCTGTATACAATGACACCGCAGCCGCCCTGTCTGTATTAAGACAATTTCCCGAAGCCGATGCCACTGTAAAGATCAATCGTACTGTATATCTCACTATCAACCGTGCTGTGGCTCCATTGATTGAAATGCCCAACCTGGAAGGACTTAGTTTCCGCAGCGCCGAAATTGCCCTGAGCCAGTATGGGCTGAAGCTGGGTGATACTTCGTATCGTTCAGATTTTGCCAAGAATTCAGTACTGGAACAGCAATTCAACGGTCAAAGGATCAAACCGGGTACAAAAATTTCAATGGGTAGCATCATTAAACTGATACTGGGTAGCGGACTGGGTGATGAGTTCAGTGTACCCGACCTGTACGGTAAAACTTTCGGAGAAGCCAAAATACTGCTTGAAGCCAATGGGGTGGCTATTGGCAATCCGCAGGTGACCAGCGATGTTACTGATACATTGAATGCATTTATTATACGCCAGAGTCCTGAAAGAATGACGCCCGACGGACGCGTGAACCGCATTCGCCAGGGACAGATTATTGATGTATGGTTGCAAACCCAGCGACCTGCTCCCCGTCCTGCAGACTCATTAAATGAACATCCCAACGATTACTAATATCAAATCATTATTGTTATGCAAACCATTACTGCTGAAGAAGTAAAAGCGCGCCTGGATGCAGGTGAAAAACTGAACCTTGTTGATGTGCGTGAACCACATGAAAATGCTGATTTCAATATAGGAGGCATCCTGTTACCGCTTGGCCAGGTACAGATGATGCAGGTTGATAATATTGAGAACCTGAAAAGTGAAGAAGTGATTGTGTATTGCCGCAGTGGCAACCGCAGCGGACAAGCTACGCTGCTGCTGGAAACTATGGGCTTCAGCAATGCTAAAAACCTTTCTGGCGGCATGCTGGGTTGGGTAGAAAAGTTTGGAAGATAGAATGATTCCGGAGTCAATTTGAAAAGGGGAAAATTGCTTGATGGCTGTATGAATTGATTGTTGTTGACTGCTGCGAGCTTTGAGCGAATACAACAGCGACCACGTACCATTGCCTTTTCACATAAAAACATAATAAAAACGGCTGTCAATCGACAGCCGTTTTGCATTTCATATCTCGTGTTCTGTATCTCACATCACAAATCCCGTATCTTACAATTTAATATTAATCGCTGCCATTAAATTCGTTCCTGCCATGGGGAAATAGTAGTTTTCTGTGGTCAGCGTGCCCCCACTTTGGTAGCTGAAGGTATAACCATTGGGTTCATATTTTTTGTTGAACACATTGTTTACCTGGAAAACCAGCAGTGTTTCTTTGAACAATACCTTATGCAGTGTGTAGCTCACACGTACATCCTGTACATAGAATGGCTCCAGGCTACGTGTTTTATCGAACGTGTTATCAAGGTACTGGCGACTTACATATTTGGCAGGCAGTGCAATGCTTACATCCTGCATCGGAAAAATGCTGATGGTAGCAGCACCTGTTACTGCAGGTGAAAATGCAATATCGGTATTGCTATGTGCTTTGGAGCCCTGACCGCCATTATCATAATCATCATAGTATTCCGTAAAATTTTTGATGCGGTTGCGGCTGAACGATACATTACCCGCAGCCCGCAGCCACTGCACAGGTTGTATGCTGCCCTGCAGCTCAATTCCCATGCGATAGCTATCAGGTACATTGGTACGCGTATAGGCTCCCACATCATTAATCTTACCGGTTAATACCAGTTGGTCTTTGTATTTCATGTAATACAAAGTGGCACCCCAGCTATAGTGGCTGTTCTTCTTTTCAATACCGGCTTCAAAATCGTGCAGCTTTTCAGGACGCGGTTGTTCTGTTTTGCCGGCTTCAAAATCATCGCGGTTAGGTTCTTTCTGTCCCAGTGCATAAGATGCATACAACTGAAATGCGCCTGTAGTGTAGGTAATACCTGCTTTGGGGTTGATGAAATTGTAGGTGTTACGGATATGCAGGGTAGGGTTATCGCGGAAACCACCCAGGTTATACAGCACACGACGGTATTGCAGATCGGCAAATGCTGATAACTTTTTAGTAAGCGCCACCTGGTATTTGGCATACGCGTTCACATCTGTTTTATAGGCTTTCAGATCATACCAGCGATAATTGTCCGGAAAACCAGCCTGTGCCCAGATCACATCGCCGTAATGTTTACCATCGTAGCGGTTCCAACCGCCACCTATCGTAAACTGATGACCACGGTTATTATATTGTGCAGAAAGTATCTGGCCATAGAAATCATTGCTCAGCCACAAACGACGGATCAGGTTGGTAGAATGAAGTGTATCATTGCCCAGCACATAATCAGGCAGTCCATATGCTGCAAATGTTTTATTGGCCTTGTACTCTTCATAATAACCTTTGCCACGTGTATAAAAGAACGCCGTATTGGCTGTCCATTTGCTATTGAACTGGTGATTGATGAACAACTGGAAATGATCTTGCTGATAGTTGTCTGTCTGGTTATCGTAAGGAGCGCCGGGTCTGTCAGTACCAGAATAGTTTACCCTGCGACGATTGTTTTTCAGGTCATCCTCAGTAACACCGTTCCATGCCTGGTAGGTTTTCTCCCATCCTGAAAATACATTCAGACGTACGGTTGTTTGGGCAGACAGGTAAGCACCGGACACATAGAAAGACTTCAGATCACTGGTAGCGCGGTCAATATAGCCATCACTGGAAAGTTTGGATAAACGGGCATCAATGGTAAAGTGATCATTGATGAGGCCACTACCGGCTTTCAGTGTATGTTTCCAGGTGTTGAAAGAGCCATAACTGTTATTGATCTCAGCATATGGCGTGGTATTTACCTCGTTGGTACTTACATTGATGGAGGCACCGAATGCACCACCACCGTTGGAAGAAGTGCCTACACCGCGCTGGATCTGTATATTGTTGACAGATGAAGCAATGTCGGGCAGATCTACAAAAAAAGTACCCTGTGATTCTGCGTCGTTATAAGGGATACCGTTGAGCGTAACATTGATACGGGTGGCATCACTGCCACGGATACGGATGCCGGTATAGCCCACACCATTACCCGCGTCGGAATTTACTACCACGCCGGGTGTCTGGTTCAGGATAAAAGGAAGATCCTGCCCCAGGTTCTGTTGCTCAATATCTTTTTTGGAAAGATTGCTTTTGGCAAAAGGCGCTTTGTCACCGGCACGTACAGCTTTGATCTCTACCGGCTGCATAAACAGGTTGTATTGCTGCAATTGTATGGTAACGGCTTTGTTACCTGCAGCTACGGTTTGAGTGGCCGGTTTGTAACCAATGCTGGTAACATGCAGGGTGTAATTACCGGCTTTAATGCGAATGAAAGTAAATTCTCCTGACTCGTTGGTAGTAGTGGTAATGTAATTGTTCAGTTCTACAGTAGCTGCAGCAACAGGAGCACCCGTGCCGGCATCGGTAACTTTTCCGGTAATCACCTGTGCAGATAACCACTGGAACATACCTGCAAAACAGGTGATCAGCAATAACTTTTTCATGTGTGTACAATTATGCCTCTTTTTCAACCCTGCAGTAAATACAGTAGCAGAAAGATGGCTGGTAAAGAAAATCAATCAGATAGCACAGTTTTACCGGCAGATCTCGCGCAGACATGAGAACAGGAGTATGCAGCTAAAAGCGAAGTGTAAGGCAATAAAAGAGGAACCACCTTCCCTGCGCAGGCATTACCCTGATCAGGTTCTACGGGTCTTATCTCAGCCGTTCTGCCAGGCAGAACAGCACCCCGGGAACTGAAAAATATGGATCTCTCTGGCCAGAGAGGATACAAAATTAGTGCAATTGACTGAATTGCACCCTTTTTTGTTCCCGCGACTGGATAACAGCAGGAACAAAAAAGTTACCCCTACTGTAACATTCTTCTCCTGATCATCGTACCACAGGCATAAACAGGCGGATACAACATTTTCTCCGGGTGTTTTAATATCATGCAACATACCTGCAATCCCGGAGTCCTTATTATGTTCCCGGCCCTTTTAAATGATTAAAAAAGTATAAAATAAGAACCATGAAAAAAGTATTACTAACCGTTTTGTGCTTTGCATCTGTAATTGTTACGATGGCACAACGCCAGATCAACGACGCTAATGCAGAATCAAGAAATGTGAGTGCTTTTCACGCTATCAAAATCAGTACAGGTATTGAAGTATTGCTAACACAGGGCAACACCCAGGCCGTAGCAGTAAGTGCTGCTGAAACCGAATATCGCGACAGGATCATAACAGAAGTAAAGGATGGAGTGTTGCATGTGTATTACGATAATAACAATAACATGAAATGGAATTTGGGCCGTAAAAAGCTGAAAGCATATATCGCTGTAAAGGATATTGATGGCATTCATGTTAACTCCGGCGCCGAAGTAAGAACCGAAGGCACACTGAAAGCAGAGAACATTTCTATCCAGGCTACCAGTGGTGGTTATTTTAAAGGTGATATACAAGCTTCTTCCATGCTGGTAAAACAGAACAGTGGCGCTGAGACCAGTGTATCCGGTAAAACAGGTAGTTTGGAAGTTTCCTGCAGCAGCGGTGGTTCTTTCCGTGGATATGACCTGACTTCTGAAAACTGTAAGGCTGATGCCAGCAGTGGTGGCGATATCCAGACGACCGTTAATAAAGAGTTATCGGCTGTAGCCAACAGCGGCGGTTCTATCCATTACAAAGGCGAAGGTGTTATCCGCAATATCAGAACCGGCAGCGGTGGCAGTGTGTCAAAAAAATAGTAATAATGAATAACCCTTAATATCTTTATCAGCTTAAATTCACGAGATATGAAACGAATATTATCCCTTTTAATGATAGCTGCATTGCCGGTATGTGTGTGGGCGCAGAAGAAGGTCATTGCAGACCCCAATGCACAGGCAAGAACAATCAGCAGCTTCCATGCAATCAAAGTATCCAATGCTATTGACCTCTATATTTCCCAATCAGACCAGGAAGCGCTGGCAGTAAGCGCAGCAAAACCTGAGTTCCGTGACCGGATCCGTACCGTGGTGGAAAATGGCGTGCTGATATTGTCGTACGAGAACGATACCAAGAACTGGAATACCAATAAAAAGCTCAAAGCTTATATTTCCTGCAAAACACTTGATAAATTAATCGCTTCAGGCGCTAGTGATATCTTTATAGAAGGCACCCTGAAAGCCAATGACCTGGTATTTGATCTGTCTGGTGCCAGTGATTTTAAAGGTGCTATCCAGGCCAACAGCCTTACCTCTAAAATGAGTGGTGCTTCTGATGTTACTATCAGTGGATCTGTAGGTGTGCTGACGATTGATGCCAATGGTGCCAGCGATTTTAAAGGATATGACCTGGTAGCAGATAAATGTTCTATTGATGCCAGCGGTGCGTCAGATGTTAAAATTACTGTAAACAAGGAGCTGAATGCACGTATTTCCGGTGCCAGTGATGTAAATTACAAAGGTGACGGTGTTGTGCGGGAAGTGAAAAGAAGCGGTGCCAGCAGCATCTCTAAAAAAGGATAACACTGTCAGTATCTATATAAAAGATTTTCATTGTACGTATATTTTAGCGGCGGGTATTTACCCGTCGCTTTTGTTTGTACATGGTAGAAATTTTCAGCAACAGTTTTATTACTTTAGCTTATTAAAATAACGCTATGCGAATTTTGGGCACCCTTTTACTGACCTGTTATAGTGTTTGTTGTATGGCACAGGATGAAGAAGCTTTTCCTGATAGCCGGCTGAACAACAAAAGAGAGTCATATACACGTATACAGGAAAAAGATATCCGTTCCGATCTTTCCACCTTCACCATTACAGGCGTGGAAGAAAGAATGAGCGGAAAACTGGCGCTGCAGTCTATCCCTGCTGTTGCCACCAATTACAACTCTATTACTTTCAGCAATGGCGATATTAAAGTAGTGATCACTGAAGGGTTGTTTGATCCTTCCAAACATAAACTGGGCTATTACGACACCAAATACCTGATCAAGATTGATGGTAAGGTGTTTTATGGTGATTATGGCAGCATACCGCAGAAAACCATCGCCTCTGTTTTACTGGTGGTAGGAAAAGATACGGTTGATATCCCGGCATCTTCCTATGCCGATCTGTATCACCCGGTGTTTGCCTACAAAGATGGTGGTAACATACGTACGCACAACGGCGTATATGTTTCAGGCGATAAAGAGCATACCAACATCTATATCTACATGCAGAACAGCGAAACCAAGGGCAGCTATGAGGTGACCTGGGTGATCCGCGATAAAAAGTTTGTAAGAAGGGTAGTGGATACGGGGATTTTGAAGTAGAAAGTCAATTTGAAAACGGGGGAATTGCTTGATGGTTGAATGGATTGATTGTTATGAACAGATATAAAGTCCGAAGTCTGAAATCTGATAGGACACAAGGAGCAAGGGTTAAGAGACAAGGTTCAAGGAAAGCCAAAAGAGCATACAACATATAGAAAGGTTGGCAAGGAAATCAGAAACTATTGATCATTCACTGCCGATTCACGATTCCCAACCCGAAACAATCTTCCTTAATCATTTGCCAATACAATTGAATATAGCAATATGGCAACAGGGTTATCTTTAGCGTCTGTTATTGTATTGCTTTATGAAGAATAGATATCAGCAGGCAGGAAAATGCTGCATCACTGCATTAATGGTACTGGTATATTACGCCACGCAGGCACAGCAACGGCTGCAGTTTGTAATGGATATGGTGCACAACAATCCCGGCGAAGCTCCTTTCAATACCAAGTACAATGATCCCACTTACCTGCAATCGCAGGGATTCAACTCCATGGTTATGCACTGGCTTATAAACTGTGCCATCACCTACGATAATTATGAAAAGAATCTTGTTCCCAAAAAATCAGCAGAGCGTCAGTGGATAGAAGCAAAGGCTGCTGCTATTGATAAAAAGCTGGATTCCTGTGAAAAGGCAGGCATTGATGTATACCCATTTACCGATTTTATTGTATTCCCGGAGTCTGTATGGAAGAAATATTGCGCAGAGATCAGCGCAGCGGGAAAAGTAGCCGGAACCGGCGGTGCTGATGAACGGGCACGCAAACCGGATATGCAAAGTGCGCGTACACAGGCTTTACTCCGTGCACAGGTAGCAGGAATTTTTGACCGTTTTCCAAAACTGGACGGACTGGTGCTAAGGTTTGGCGAAACCTATCTGCACGATGCACCGCATCACATGGGTGGAAGCCCGATAAGAAATGACAATGCAGGCATTGAAGATCATGTAACGATGTTGAACATACTACGTGAAGAAGTCTGTGTAAAACGAAATAAGAAATTGTTTTACCGTACCTGGGATTTTGGTTACCGTTTTCATACTAACCCGGATTATTACCTGGCCGTTACCAACAGGATAGAACCACATCCCAACCTGTTTTTTGTGATCAAATACCAGCAGGATGATTTTTTACGGATGACGCCTTTCAATCCTACTATCGGTATCGGTAAGCATCCCCAGTTGGTAGAAGCACAATCGCGTATGGAAGCCTATGGCAAAGCAGCGCATCCCTATTACACCGCCAAAGGAGTAATAGATGGCTGGCCGGAAACAAAATATGAGATCACGTTTGGCAAACATGGCTTTACCGGCAAAACCAATGATCCTGCCAATCCGCGTGGAGTAAGGGATATTCTCAATCGGGGGTTATTGCGTGGAGTGATCACCTGGTCGCATGGTGGTGGCTGGGATGGTCCCTACATTACCCACGAGATCTGGACGGATCTGAATACCTGGATTTTATCGCAATGGGCGCAGCATACTGATAAAACGGAAGAACAGCTTTTTTATGAATTTGCTGCAAAGCTGGGACTACAGGGATATGAAGCTGATCTGTTCAGACAACTGAATCTGCTGACCATTGAAGCCGTACGCAAAGGACAGTGTAACAGTTATACCAATAATGCCGTTTGGTGGGCAAGGGATCAGTATTTTTCTGCTGCAGGCAATGATAATGTTATTAAAGAGATCATCAGTAGAAAGAAAATACAGGAGGTACTGGCAGAGAAAGCAGAGGCTTCCGCCATGTGGCGACAGATAGAAGCCTTGTCAAAACAGATCCATGTAAGCGATACCGCCACACAGGAAGCAATCGAAGTATCTTCTACATATGGCAGGATCAAATTTGAACTGATAGAACAGATGTGGAAACTGATGCTGGAAAATGCTCAATGGGAAGCTAGTCATGTTTTGCATCGCGAAGTGGTGCGGCAAAGTATCCGTCGGTATGATGCCTTGTGGGATGAATGGCGTGCCCTTAAAGCTTCCAGCAAATATTGTGCAACGTTGTATACAGACAATGCCTATCGCAACAAACGTAACGGCAGTATAGGTGAGCTGGTTGACCTGCTGCGTGAACAGGTTCGTTGATTTTATAACATGAAAGGGGGAAGGAATAATCAATACCTCATTCCCCGATACATTTTCCCGATTCGCCTGGCATTTCTCACATACTTTTTTAATACGCTGTAGTTTAGCATCATAAACAACAGTGATGGTTTTTTCTTTATATACCTGTTTGGTTGCAGGCATATTGCTGGTTACAATAACAGGCAAAGCTCAGACCAACTCTTTAGCGGGTCCCGTGATCATGATAAGTCATCCGTATCCAGAAAAAATGCAATACAATGATGAGGCGCGTACATGGTATACAGCACATCGTGATACTACTGCTGTTTTTGTACGGTTACAGATAACAGATGCTGTACAACAGAAAAAGATATTGCAGAACGGGTTGGAATTGTGGGTGGATATAAAAGGAAGGAAGAATAAGAAAACGGGTATTACCTTCCCGATCCCAGCGAAGAGAACAACGACAATGCAGGTGCAGTGGACGCTATCTGGCGAAGAGAATGTACCGGCAACAAATGGTCGAAATGCTACCGATGTTTTGATAAAACAGATGTCTGTACAGCGTGAAATGCAACTGACCGGGTTTGCAGAAGAACTGAATGGCCGGCAGAATTGTACACATCCTTCCGGAATTTACGCAACACTGAATATACACGGCGATACACTAATATATGAAGCCGTTATACCTTATCGTGTATTGCCCGCGCAGCCGGAAGCCGGTAGCACCATTAGTATTGGTGTGGTAGAAAAAGGTATTCCGTTTACAGGCGGCATGACCGGTGGTGACGAGCCTATGATGGGCGATGGGCCACCTCCCGGGCCTCCATCCGGCGGTAGTGACAGCATGATGCAAATGATGGAAGACAATGTGTTCTGGTATAAAATAAAACCTGTAATAAAATAGTGTAATGCTCTTTGCTACCTGTCGGCGTTGTTTGGGTAGTGGTTTGACGATGCCTTTCAGGTTATAGCACCAGCTAATTGTTCTGTTATCGACAGGCAAGATACATAACGGTAATGGTACAAGTGTAAAGAGTATTTACCAGGCTGATAAACAAAGAATGGTGAAACCTGTAAGATCGTTATAGCAGTGGTTAAACGGTTTACCGATACATTTTACGGATTCGTCTATATTCCCATCGGAGCAGGTAATTAACTATTAGCTTTGTTAACGAACTTATAACCAACTAAAGTTCATTAAAGGTAAAAGACCCTTCACACCTGTTTTCTTGTTGTCTTTTAGTGGTTCGTCAATAAGAAATGCAGGATATCTACTTGATGCACCTATTACAGGTAAGGTAAGGGTAATGGCTGCAGAGAATGGAATTTGTGGAGGGTCTTTGCTTTTTACAATTGTCTGGTGATATTTCAATAATAAAAGAAGGTCGCTTCGTAATGAAGTGACCTTTCTTTTTTCTGTTTGTTTTGTTCAGAGTATTGCAACATGGGCTTTAATGCGGCCTGCCTGGCGGACGTGTTGGAGGCCGTGAGGGTGGTCGTGAAACCGGCGGTCGCGGAGTGGGGCGATGCCAGCGTCCTGCAACCCATTGCCAGCCATAACGTGTATGAACCCAACGCCCCGGGATCCATACTGCACCCGCGTATGGCGGACGGGCCCAGTAACCACCTGCCCACATAAACCGTTTACCATTCCATTTCCAGTCTTCTTCTATCCATACCGAATTGGCAACCGGTGATGGCGGACGTTGTACAACACCTGTGGGCCTGCCGGGTTGCCGTTTTACATAATGCTGCGCATGTGTATTGAATGCCAGTAATATCAAGGGTATTATGATTAAAATGCATTGTAATGCCCTGTTCATGTTGAGTAATTGAGATGAATAATTTTTGTATAAATAGTATTGTTTATTCCACAATGAATTTTTCTTCCTTCATTTTTTTGAATACAGCTTTGGCGCTTGCCTGCATCAGTTTGTCTACATTCAGTGGATCAACCGAAGTAGTAATGCCAGACCAGATCAGTTTGTTATCATTGGCAAAGGAATATACATTGGTTTCTACTGTAAACGTTTTAGTGGATTCATAATATCCCGGTTGATAATAATGCGGCCATGCGCTCCAGTAATATGGCCAGAACCTGCCATAGAAACCCGGGTAAGTACTGTAAGTGCCTGGTATATAGCGGATATCTTTATCCACATCTGCCAGCCGCATGATAATGGCACCGTCAAAGCCCTCATTCATCAACTGTGCCCTTATGCGGCCTTCGCTTTCTTGCCGGATGTCCTTGGTAAGATAGTTGTAAGAAGGAACGCCCTTGCCATTCAGCATAGCGGCTAGCTTATCCTCGGTGCTTCGTCGCGTGGCTTCGTTTTTCAGCAAAGCCACCACGATTACTTTATGCAGTTTGGATACGTCTACCGTAACATCCGGATCACGCCAGCTTTTTTCAATATGTGCTGTTGTACCGCAACTGTTGATCAGTACAATCAGCAGGAACGGAATGAATATTTTTTTCATACCAGTAGATTAAGATGTAGTATTGAGAGGTCGGAAATTTCCTGATCAAGCCATATTGGTTTTAAGTGGTAAGAACCGCCTTATACCGGCGGTTCTTACGTGGAGTATATTATTTTTTTCTGACACTTACCGCTATACGTCTGTCCTTTTTCCTTTCATCATCAGAAGCGTCGGCAGCAGCTTTGGCAAATTGTGAACCGTATCCTTCAGCCCCCTGCAGTTGTGCAGTATTGGTACCGGCTGTTTTTAATGCAGCCAGCACTGCATTGGCTCTTGATTGTGATAGTTTCAGATTGGTCATACTATCGCCTGTTTTATCGGTATAGCCGCCTATTTTGATAACTGCTTTTGGAAATGCTTTGAGTATAGCAGTAATATTGCCGATCTGTTTCATACTTTCTGCGGTGATGTTGGCGCTGCCTGTTTCAAAGTTCAGGTTGTCAAAATCAAACCACACATCTTTGCCCGGTTGTGCGGCAGGATCTTTCAGGAAAGTGACCAATTGATCCTCGATACCTCCTTTATAGGCATCCAGTACCACGCCGTCTGGCAACGTTACTTTTACCATTTCCATTACCGGTGCTGTAACGGTTGGTGAAGGCACAGGAGTGTCTTTGGTCATTGTTGTACTGGTATCAGCAGGTGCGTTGGCGTTGTGATTACAACCACGCATCAGGTACCAGATCAGTGCAATGGCAACCAGTACCAATAATAACGGCCATAGCCAGCGGCTACCACCGGATGCAGCCTGTTGCACACTTCCGGACATACCGGAAATAGCACCGGTTATTTTATTGCCAATACTGCCCAGGCTGCTGAGTCCCAGAGCTCCGGCCAGGTTGAGGCCGGATGGAATGCTGTTTAGGATACTTTCTTTCTGGCTGTTCAGAAAGGAAAGTAATCCGCCGGAACTCATATTGGTTTCAGTGACATGTTTGCCCAACATGCCTAGAGCGGCAGGTGCAGCCATGCTCATAAGTGAAGTAGCGGATGACGATTTAATGCCTGCATAACCGGATATCATGTTGGTAACACTGGCTGCTTTATCACCAAAAAGACCTTTAAGCATATCGGCTCCTTTGGAGAGAATGTTTTCATTACCCAATAGGTTGCCGATACCTGAAAGTGCGCCACTGTTGAAGGCATCTTTGGCCATGCCAAGAATACTACCAGTATCACCGGAGCCTGCTTTATTCAATACACCAGCCAGCACCGATGGAACAATACCGGAAACCGCCTTCTGCACATTGTTGGGGTCCTCACCCAGCATATTGCTGGCTTTGCCGATCATTTCAGTGTTGAAAAGTCCTTTTACGGAATCGAGAAGATTGAATGCCATAAGTAAAGAGTTTAATAATTATCAGATTGTATTGGGATACACGTAATAGCGGAATTGATATTATTACCGGGTGAATCATAATCATTACTGAAATACCAGTATATAGACAAAATGATCTTCTAACCTGTATTAAAGGTTGTTGTAAGTAGATTGTAGTGAGCCAGGTGTTACCTGCAGTAGCACATGTTTTACAGTATTATTGTAAAACGTTTTTTTACTTCCGGATGCCGGCAGGTAAAAATATATAAGGTTAAGGCGAACGGATATGTTGAATGATGCATTGACAGGGAGCGGATAACAATACGAGCGTAACAGGAGCGTGTAGTGATTGTATTCGTGTTGTTTAAAATGTTACACCTAATGTCTAAAAGAATTCAACAATTGTTGTCAGCGCAAATTGATTAACTGGTACGGGTGTGATGATCTGCAGAATTTTGTATACTTTATAAAAGAAGTGCTGGCTAACAGAGCGTGCCGGGTCATTATCAGTTTATTAAAGATATGGTATTCTATCTGGGTTGCAAAAAAATAATTAAGCCGATACATTGGCATAGTTGTGATAATACTGTAAAAGAACAAAGGCTGTTATTCTGCGGGACTATCTCAGTAACTGTGTAAGTTTCAAAAATCGGAGTTCGTAGCAGGACCTATATCTTGATCCTGTTTTCAAA